>Ga0181594_10000191_pt1 | contig 51636 bp, 49 predicted proteins | sample 071ome_18_FD_145603 | JGI IMG/M metagenome (GOLD analysis project Ga0181594, IMG submission 145603) | Coastal salt marsh microbial communities from the Groves Creek Marsh, Skidaway Island, Georgia - 071413BT metaG (spades assembly) | ecosystem: Environmental > Aquatic > Marine > Intertidal zone...
TTGTTCGGGCTGGATGTTAGCCTCTTGGTTGGCGCTGGTGTATTACTTCTTTTGGTCTGGATACTGTTACGTTTGCGGCGTCGAAGCAGCGCACGCTCTTCCCGTGGCCGAAAGGCTGATCGAGGCGCCAGCGAGAATAGGCGCTCTCTCTTCGCCCACCGGCCAAGTGTTGAGGAGCAGATGCCAACGTTATCACCGGCTCCGACTCCGACTCCGGCTCCAGCGGACAGCGTCGGCGCCGGCTTCGTTACCGAGATCGAAACCCAGCGGGGAGTTGCTGTCAACAGCGACGATGTGGATCCGCTGACAGAGGCCGAAATATTCCTAGCGTATGGTCGAGGAATCCAGGCAGAGGAAACATTGCGCCATGCAATCTCTCGGTCACCGGATCGCGCAGATCTTAAATTAAAGCTTTTAGAGGTTTACCAGTCTCTTGGAAAATCCGCGGAATTTGCAAAACTCGCTGGTGAACTGAAGACAAGCGTCGAGGAGGGTTCACCGGAATCGGCGCATCTTGAGAGCCTATGCGCTAAAACAGCGGTAGGGGATAAAGCAGCAGCGTTGGCGGACAAATTCGAGCCTGAGGAGGCAGTGCCTGACGGAATGGCAGGTACGGCCGGTTCGGGACAAGAAGGAGTCGCCTCAACGGCTGAGCGTGAGCGTGCGGCGATTGACATGGATGATCTCGCCTTTGATGTGGGTGTAGGATCTGCGGATACCGCTCTCGCTCCGGACATGAAAGGAGATAAGTCTTCGGTTGCCACGGGGGATAACCGCGTAACGTCGGAATTTGATGATGGCATCGATTTTGAGCTGGACGCGCTGGATTTACCCCATCGCTCAGGGAATATCCCCGCAGAGTCGCCGCAGGCCGAGATGGCCGATACCAAGACAGAAATCGACGCAGAATCTGCAGCGTATGATTTAGACATTTCCCGTCCAGAGAGCGGTGAAATGCTTGTCAATGAAGATGACGATCCTGCAGCGCGACTCGATCTAGCGGAGGCTTACCTGCAGATAGGCGACCTCGAGGCCGCACGCGAAATCCTTGACGACCTGCGCGATCATGAGGACGGAAGCATTGCCTCGCGATGCAAGACGCTTCTGGAGCGGCTGTAACTTAGGCTGTACTTAGGATGTAACTTAGCGTGCAGTTCCCTTAGAGAGATCGCTTACAAGGGAGAGAACCTCGCGGGTCACCTGAGAGGAATCGCTATTCGGAGCTTCGAGATTTCTCTCTATCGTGTCCACGATAGCGGAACCCACAACTACCGCATCAGCGACGGCCGCGATTTCACGGACCTGCTCAGGGGTGCGGATTCCGAAACCCACCCCCACAGGAAGTGCGGTGGCATTCCTGATGCGTTTGACGGCGTCGGCCACGGACCCCGCTGTAGCGGATTGGGTGCCTGTGATGCCGGCAATGGAGACGTAATACACAAAGCCGCTACTATTTCTGAGGACCGTCACAAGACGACTTGGATGAGTCGTGGGAGTAACCAGTCGGATCCAGTGTAGCCCTACGATGCGTGCGGGATCACACAGTTCATCATCTTCTTCAGGCGGAAGGTCAACCAGAATCAGACCATCAACACCTGCGGAAGCGGCGTCGGTGACGAAGCGGGAAGATCCATACTGATAGATCGGGTTGAAGTAACCCATGAGGATCACCGGGGTCTCGTCATTTTGCTTTCGGAAAGCCCGCACCATCTCGAGTGTTCGAGCAAGCGAAGCACCGGCGGCTAACGCGCGCAGGCTTGCGGCTTGAATAGCCGGACCGTCTGCCATGGGATCCGAGAAGGGCATCCCAAGTTCAATAATGTCGGCGCCCGCCGCGGGGAGCCCGTTAAATATTTCTTGGCTAATGTCCGGACTAGGATCCCCCGCGGTAATGAAGGTAACGAGTCCGGCCCGGCCAGAAGCCTTAAGGCCCGCAAAGGTCGCGCCCAAGCGGTCCGTCGCTGAAGCCGCCGTCATAAATTAACTCCCAGCGCATCAGCGACTGTAAAGATGTCCTTATCTCCGCGGCCGCATAAGTTCATGACGAGGATTTCCTCCGCGCTCATGGTGGGTGCAAGTTTGATGACGTGGGCAAGGGCATGTGCGGGTTCAAGCGCCGGGATGATGCCTTCCGTCTCGCAGCAAAGCTTGAAAGCGTCGAGGGCCTCCGCGTCGGTCACAGAGACATATTCGACTCGCTGCTGGTCGAACAACCAAGCGTGCTCTGGCCCGATCCCGGGGTAATCAAGACCGGCCGAGATGGAATGCGCATCCTGTATTTGTCCATCCGCGTCTTGCAGCAGGTAGGTGCGGTTTCCATGCAGCACGCCTGGGTTTCCGCCGGTCAGAGACGCCGCGTGCTTTCCGGTGTCAACGCCAAGTCCGCCGGCCTCAACACCGACGATTCGGACGGGATCATCGAGGAAGGGATGGAAGAGGCCCATCGCGTTGGAGCCGCCTCCGATACACGCCACCAGTGCGTCCGGCAGTCGCCCCTCGGCCGCAAGAACCTGTTCTTTCGTCTCGTTCCCGATGACGCTCTGAAAGTCGCGCACCATCATGGGGTAGGGATGCGGGCCCGCTACGGTACCAATGATGTAGAAAGTATTTTCCACATTCGCTACCCAGTCCCGAAGCGCATCGTTCATCGCGTCTTTTAGTGTCCCGGTGCCGCTGGTAACGGGCACGACTTCCGCACCTAACAGTTTCATGCGAAAAACATTAGGCGCCTGACGCTCTATATCTGTGGCCCCCATATAAACGACGCAAGGCAGGTCAAACAGAGCGCACACGGTTGCAGTGGCCACCCCATGTTGCCCAGCGCCTGTCTCCGCAATGATGCGGGATTTGCCCATACGTTTTGCTAGAAGGATCTGCCCTAAGGTGTTGTTTATCTTATGCGCGCCAGTATGGTTTAACTCGTCACGCTTGAAATAGATTTTTGCACCGCCGAGGCGATCGGTTAGGCTCTTGGCAAAGTACAGCGGACTGGGTCGACCAATGTAGTGGGTGGCGTAGTAATCAAAGTCTTTTTGAAAGTCGGGGGATCGTTTTGCTTCATCGTAGGCCTGTTCTAAATCCAAGATTAAAGGCATTAACGTTTCGGCAACGAAGCGCCCCCCAAACATACCGAAGTGACCGCGCTCATCCGGCCCGCTTCGATAGGACTCAAGGGGAGCCGTGGGAGAGTGATGTGATGCCATAGACTTGCCTTGCCGTAACCTGGATATGGTGAGTAACAATTTCGAACCCGATCGTTGTCGCCGGGCGCCACGGTAAAATCTGACGTAATCATTACAATTCTACCTCACCGTGTGGAAGACATTTCGAAGGTTCCTCGAGCGAGACTGAGCGATGACGCGCTACGCCTTGGGTATTGAATATGATGGAAGTCAGTTCTGCGGCTGGCAGGTACAGTCCGGCGTCGAGACGGTACAGGAAGCAATCGAGCGGGCGCTTGGGGCAGTAGCCAACCACTCCACTCGCGTGGTGACAGCCGGGCGAACGGATACCGGCGTGCATGCGACCGGGCAAGTCATTCATTTCGACAGCGCGTCGAGGCGAACGCTTAACAGTTGGATACGCGGGGTGAACTCGAATCTTCCCGCTGGCGTTGTCGTGACCTGGGCCAAGGAAGTTTCTTCAAGCTTTCATGCGCGTTTTTGCGCTCGCGCACGCAGCTATCGATATATTATCTTGTCGCGACCCGTTCGCCCGACAATTCTGGCGCGGAGGGTGACCTGGACGCACCAGTTGCTTAATGTCCAGGCGATGCGATCAGCCGCCGAAGATTTGCTTGGCGAACATGATTTTTCAGCTTACCGATCAGTTCATTGCCAATCCCGCCAGCCTATACGTTTCATACACCGCTTCGAGGTCGGTCAAAGTGGGCCCTGGACCTGGTTTGATATTCAAGCGGATGGGTTTCTGCATCACATGGTACGAAATATCGCCGGCGTCTTGATGCCGATCGGAGCGGAGGAGAAAGCGCCTTCTTGGGCCCGAGAGGTATTGATAAGTCGTGAGCGTAGCCACGCAGGGGTTACGGCGCCAGCGGGCGGATTGTATTTATCGCGAGTCGATTATCCAGAGCACTTCGATATCCCGAGTCCAACTGATCCGATTTCCTTTTGGTGATCAAGGCGGAAGGGTGGGCGCGGTAAAATATCGACGTGCGCACACGAATCAAAATATGCGGTATCAAATCCCCTGAGGATGCTGTCGTCGCAATCGAATCCGGCGCTGACGCTATCGGACTCGTGTTTTATGAACCTAGCGCTCGTCATGTGGACCTGGAAACCGCCGGTCGTGTGAGGGCGCGACTGCCGGCGCTTGTGCACTCGGTAGGTGTATTCGTTGATCCCTCAGAGTCCTATGTTCGGGAGGTGTTGGCTCAGGCGGGCCTCTCTGTCTTGCAGTTTCACGGGTCGGAGAGCCGGGACTTCTGCGAGCAGTTTGAGCTGCCCTACATCAAGGCAATTCCAATGTCTGAGTCTGTCGATCTCAAAACGCTTACTGGCCTTCATCCCCAAGCAAGCGCTTTCCTTCTGGACACGTACAGTGTGGCGCAGGCTGGCGGGAGCGGAAAAGCTTTCGATTGGCAGCGAGCAAAGGTGAGACTTCCCGCTCCGGTGCTGCTCGCGGGAGGTCTTTCGCCATCAAACGTTCATAGGGCGTTAACCGACGCGCTGCCCTGGGGGGTCGACGTGAGTTCTGGCGTCGAGTCGTCGCCGGGCGTGAAGAATCAAAGTAAGATAAAGGCGTTCTGTCACGCCGTGCAACTATGGGATCAGACCGTGCGTGACACGCAGCAAGACTCTGCATAGAGGGACCATTATTCGTGAGTTGGTTTGATAGGTTAATTCCACCTAAGATCAAGGACGCGGCATCCGCAGCGACACGGCGCGGCGTCCCTCAAGGGCTATGGCGAAAGTGCGTCGACTGTAGCGCGGTGTTGTATGGCGCCGATCTTGATCGCTCACTGCAGGTATGTCCGAAGTGCGATCACCACATGCGTCTGGGTGCGCGCGCTCGCCTGGCCTCGTTTTTTGATGATGGAAGATTCGAGGAGATTGGATCTGGGTTGAGGGCCGTGGACGTACTGGGTTTTCGGGACTCCAAGCGTTATCGGGAAAGGCTTTCGGAGGCAGGAAAGCAGAGCCAGGAAAGCGAGGCGCTTCTAGCGGGCAGGGGAACGGTGTATGGCATCCCCATGACGGCAGCAGCGTTCGAATTTCAGTTTATGGGTGGTTCCATGGGATCCGTCGTCGGAGAGAAGTTTACCCAGGCGGCGGAAGACGCTCGATCCCATCGACACCCGTTTGTGTGCTTCTCGGCCAGTGGTGGGGCACGGATGCAGGAGGGTCTGTTTTCTCTGATGCAGATGGCAAAGACCACAGCTGCCTTAAACAAACTTTCAGAGCAAGGATTGCCGTACATATCAGTGTTAACGGATCCGACCATGGGTGGCGTATCCGCCAGTCTCGCGATGCTGGGCGATCTAATATTTGCCGAGCCTCACGCTTTAATTGGATTTGCTGGCCCCCGGGTGATAGAGCAGACCGTCCGGGAGAAACTGCCGGAGGGGTTCCAGCAATCGGAGTTTCTCCTTGAGCACGGCGCAATTGATCAAGTGGTGCAGCGAGGCCAGTTGAGAGAGATCATCGCGCAGGCGGTCGAGACATTAGGTTTCGATCCTGTTACTCAGGCCGACATCGATTTGGTCTTTCCGGACCCGATCCGTTAGGCCGATCCCTCACCGGCAGCCGCCTGATGCGACCGAACGCTGGGTCGACGCTAGAGGCTTGGACCGAATACATCCAGTCGATTCATTTCCGCTCGATCGATCTCAGCCTGGACAGGCCGCGACGCGTGCTGCACAGGCTGGGGCTGCAACAGCCTAATACAGTCATTACTGTCGGCGGAACGAACGGTAAAGGGACAACGGTTCGGTTATTGGAGACGGCCTATCGCTCAGCCGGGTATTCCGTCGGCTGTTATACGTCGCCCCACCTCATCAGCTACTGCGAACGTTTGGCCATCAACGGGGTAGATGTCGAATCTCAGAAGTTGTGTAACGCGTTCGCGGCAGTAGATGCCGCAAGATGCGACATTCCCTTAACGTATTTCGAGTTCGGCACCTTGGCGGCCTTTGTGGTTCTGGCCGAGGAAAAAATTCAGGTGGCAATTCTCGAAGTGGGTATGGGTGGTCGTCTTGATGCAGTTAACTTGCTGAATGCCGATCTCGCGGTCATCACCTCTGTCGATCTCGACCACCAGGCGTGGCTCGGCACGACGAGAGAGCGTATTGGCAAAGAGAAGGCTGGGGTGTTTCGATATTGCTCGCTTGCTGTGGTAGCCGACCCCTTGCCACCGCATTCAGTCTTAGAGCAAGTGCAGCGTTTGAAGTGTCACGCGCTTGTAAACGGTCGGGATTACGTCCTGAGGTGTGAGCAAAACGGTCAGTGGACATGGGCGCTTACGGGTCAAGGGGCAAGAATCACAACAGCGAGCGGTTCCCGAACGCTACCGGAAACCTGGTCGCTCGGGGTCTGCAGCGCAGTGCGCGCTGCAAACGTGGGTGGGGCGCTGGCATGCGTCTACCAGATGATCCACCGCCTTCCGGTCTCGCAGGGCGATATCCGGAGCATGTTTTCCGCGGCTTTGTCGGGAAGGCGTGAACGACGCCCCGGACCCGTCCCCGTTTGGCTTGATGTTGCCCATAACCCACATGCGGTGCGGGCGCTATCTGAGGAGTTACGGTCGGAATCCGTTTCCGGCACTACACGAGCTGTGTTCGCCATGTTGGGAGATAAGGACATAGAAAGTTGTGTTTCGCTCATGAGTGAGGTGATCGATGAATGGCACCTCTGTGAGTTGGCTGATGAGCGTGCATTGACTATCCCCGCCTTGCGTCGCCGACTTACCGCTGATTGTCGGGTCGTGGATCCGGGTCTTCTATCGGCCACAGATGTTTTTTGTAAAGTCGTGTCCGAAAGTGTGCCGGGGGATCGGGTGGTAGTGTTCGGGTCGTTTTACCTGGTGGGTGATATACTGAAAGCCCTTAAGAACGGAGCACTGAGTTAGGTGGAGTCGACCCCTCAGCATCCGGTGAATCTTAAACACCGCCTGACCGGAGCCGCAGCGCTCGTGTTGATCGCGGTGGTCGTGATCCCCTGGTTTTTAGGGGGCTCTAACTCCCCTCCCAGATCCGGAACCGTGGCGCCCCCGGTTGTGCAGCCCGATAGCGAGTTTGTGGCAACGCTCGGGCGCTCGAACACAACCTCTGAAGAAGCGGCGTCGTCTATCGAACCGACGGCGGCTCAAGGCGAGGGGTCTTCGCAGGGTGCGACACCGGCGATGACGCCCCAGGAATCATCTCCTGAGCCCAAGGGTGCGGATAGTGCCACTCCCGATCGGGTAGTCAGCCCGGGGTGGTGGGTACGGCTAGGCCCATATCAAAGCCCAGACGATGCGAAGAGATTAGAGTTGCAGCTTCGAGAGAATGGTGTCTTCACCAAGCGAGAACTGTTCTCGCGAAACGGCGTGTCTGCCTGGCGGATCGTTCTCGGGCCTTTTCAGAGCGAGGAACAAGCCGAAGGTGAGCGGGTTAAGGCGGTGTTTTCGACGGGCGAAACCGCAGAAGTTTACGTGATCGACTCGGACTTATAGAGCGCATACGTTGCATGGATTCGCAAGTTCTCAATAGCCTGGCGATTGTCGATCTTTGTATTGGACTCGTCGTTGTGGTCTCCATGATCATTGGGATTTTTCGTGGGCTCGTGAGGGAGGCACTTTCACTCCTTGCATGGGTCGCAGCGTTCTGGGTGGCGTATCGCTATAGCGGATCGGTTACGGCCTGGGTGGATACGGTGCTTAACAATCCGGCATTATCTTCAGCGGTTAGCTCCATTGGCGTCTTCATCGGCACCTTGCTGGGATTAGGTCTGGTGGGCAGGTTGTTGACAGGTCTTTTTAAGCGCGCCGGGCTGAACGGGACAGATCGCGCACTCGGAGCAGTTTTTGGAATGGTCCGTGGCGTCGCCATAACCCTTGTGGTGGTAATGGTCGCGCGACTTACTCTGGTTGCTGACCAGCCTTGGTACAATGCGTCGGTCGCGATTCCCTACCTTAACCCGATCGTCGATAAACTTGCGCTTGGAATCGGTGGGTCTTTTATGGAAGAGTTTGAGTCGACCGTCACGAAGGCGCAGGAAACAGTTACTGTGACACCTTCCGATTAGATTTCTAAGACTGCATTAGATCTAATACATAAGATCTCAATAGAAGAGCTGAAACAGGAGACTGACTTATGTGCGGAGTCGTAGGCATGGTCGGGCACGGACCGGTAAATCAAGACATCTACGACGCCCTGACGGTCGTGCAGCATCGCGGTCAGGACGCCGCGGGCATCATGACCTGTAGCGGTTCTCGCGTACACTTGAGAAAGGATAGTGGACTCGTGCGCGATGTTTTCGCCGAGCGGCATATGGTGCAGCTCAAGGGGAATATGGGTCTGGGACACGCCCGATATCCTACCGCTGGGGGTGAGAATCGTGCGGAAGCGCAACCTTTTTTTGTTAACTCACCGTTTGGCGTAGCGCTCGCTCACAACGGTAACCTGGTGAATGCGCGAGAACTCAGCCACGAGTTGTTCCAGTCTGATCTGCGCCAACTCAACACCGGCTCAGATTCAGAGGTTCTTCTTAACGTGTTTGCGCATGAGCTGATGGTCTCCGTGCGCAACAAGGGAGGCACTCTTCAGAGTAGCGATGTATTCGACGCAGTCTCGCGCCTTCATCAGCGTTGCAATGGGGCGTATGCGGTAGTCGCTATGATTGTGGGGTACGGTCTGGTTGCCTTTCGAGACCCCTGTGGTATCAGACCCCTTGTCGTTGGGACGCGGCAGGACGATGGACAACAGTCGGTGATGGTCGCCTCTGAGAGTGTCGCCATGGACCTTCTCAACTTTGAGCTGCTCGGTGATGTGGCACCTGGGGAAGCAGTTTTTGTTTCCACGAGCGGAGAGATCGAGCGCCGCATCTGCGCTCCTCGGACGCAATTGGCACCGTGTCTATTTGAGTATGTATACCTTGCCCGTCCCGATTCCATTATCGATGGGGTTGCCGTGTTTAAGAGTCGACTCCGTATGGGCGAGAAGCTTGGCGAACTGATCATGCGTGAGTGGCCGGATCATGATATTGACGTGGTTATCCCGATACCCGATACGAGTCGCACCTCCGCTTTGCAGCTTGCGAATCTACTTGGGCTAAAGTATCGCGAGGGCTTTATTAAGAATCGCTACATAGGTCGAACCTTTATCATGCCGGGACAGGCAGAGCGCCGAAAGTCTGTTCGTCAGAAGTTAAATGCGATTGATCTTGAGTTTCGTGGTAAAAACGTGCTTCTCGTTGACGACTCAATCGTCCGGGGCACGACTTCGAGGCAGATCATCCAGATGGCTCGCGAGGCGGGCGCCAAAAAGGTGTACTTTGCCTCGGCGGCGCCCCCGGTACGGTATGCAAACGTCTACGGCATCGACATGCCCGCACCGATCGAGTTGATCGCCAATGGGCGCTCGGAACTAGAAATTGCCGAATTTATTGGGGCAGATCGGCTGATTTTCCAGAAATTGGATGATTTGATCGACGCCGTCCGAGAGGGTAATCCGCGCATCAAAACCGTTGATGCCTCCTGTTTTGACGGTCGCTATGTCACGGGTGATGTAACGGAGGAATTCCTGTCGCAGAACGCCGGCGACCGCAGCGATGAATCAAAAAGTGGAACTACCGAGGCTCTCGACTTCGCAGAGATAAGCGTGTATCACTGAAGAGTAAGAGAGAGTTCTTCATTCCCGAAATACAAGCGGAGTTCATTTTCGGTCAGGGTGATCACGCTTTCTGCGGAGTCCCAATCGCCTAGCACGACGCGATAGCGGGTCGTTTGGTTGTCTCGAAGCTGATGGATGGCGGGCCGATGCGTATGGCCATGGATCAGGAGATCCACGTTGTGGCGCTCCATCGCTTCTTTTACGGCTGATTCTGTGACATCCATGATCTCGGCAGTTTTCGTCGCTTTTCCATCGTCGCTGCGATAACGTGCCATTTTTGCGAGGGCATCCCGCTCCTCAATGGTCTTTGCCAGAAACTGGTTCTGCCAGTCGGACTCAAGAACCATAGATCGAAATTGCTGATGGGCAACATCATCGGTGCACAGGCTGTCGCCATGCATCAGTAGTATGCGACGGTTGCCCACCTCAAGAATGTGTTCAGAATCCAGACGTTTCATTTGGCATGCGTCAAGAAACTCCGAACCGATGAGAAAGTCCCGGTTGCCTGCGAGGAACGACAAACCGACACCTCTGTCCGACAACTCGGCAAGCCGCTCCTTCGCTCCAGTATGGTCAAGAAAATCGATGGCATCGTCACCCAGCCAATACTCGAAAAGATCCCCCAGGATGTAAAGCGAATCGCCGTCAGACATACGGCTGCAGAAGTTCGTGAAGCGCTGATGGAGCGCCTCGTCGCTGGCGGTGAGGTGGAGATCGGAGATTAGGTAAATCATTGGGGGGTTTCTAGTGCGCGCTAGCGGATTAATCTTGGCTGAGATTTGGCGTTCGTCAGCGGTTTGAGTAACATTCGCCTCCCGTCCAAGCGGGGAATCCTATGACCCTACACATTTACAACAGCCTGACCCGGAAAAAAGAGCCCTTCCAGCCTCTCGTGGAGGGGAAGGTCGGGATGTATGTCTGTGGCATGACGGTTTATGACTACTGCCATCTTGGTCATGCGCGCGTCCTTGTGGTCTTTGATATGGTCGTGCGCGTCCTTCGTAGTCGCGGTCTGAATGTCCGTTACGTACGAAATATAACGGATATTGATGACAAGATTATCGCTCGGGCCGGTGAGTTGGGCGAGTCGATCGACACGCTCACAGCTCGCTTCATCGACGCCATGCATGAAGACGAGGCCGCATTGAACGTGGTGCCTCCGGATGAGGAGCCTAGGGCGACAGGCCATGTCGATGCCATCATCCGGATGGTCAAGGTGCTTGAAGAGCGCGGTCTCGCCTATCAGGGAAGAAATGGGGACGTCTACTTCCGCGTCCGAGAATTTCCAGGATATGGGCTGCTGTCAGGGCGCTCTTTGGACGAGCTGTTGGCGGGCGCTCGTGTGGAAACGGAAGAGTCAAAAGATGATCCCCTCGACTTTGTATTGTGGAAGGCCGCTAAAGCGAATGAGCCAAGTTGGGTCTCGCCCTGGGGAGACGGCCGACCGGGTTGGCATATCGAATGCTCCGCGATGTCCACCGCATGCCTGGGCAATCACTTCGATATTCATGGCGGGGGAATGGATCTACGGTTTCCCCATCACGAAAATGAGATCGCCCAAAGCGAAGGCGCCACAGGCGAGCATTTCGTTAACACCTGGATGCATAACGGATTTGTTCAGATTGATGAGGAAAAGATGTCGAAGTCACTCGGCAACTTTCTGACTATCCGAAACCTCCTCGCCGAAGATTCCGATCCGAAACGCGCCGGCGAGGTTATCCGCTTTTTGATTCTGCTGAGCCACTATCGAAGCCCGCTTAACTTCTCTGATAGTGTTCTGGCTCAGGCCCGGGCCGGGCTTGATCGGCTGTATGGGGTTTTACGATTAACGCCTTTGCCGACCGCCGAAGAGCCGCTGTCGGGCGACCCTCTGTTTCGTGAGCGGTTTCACCAAGCCTTGGACGATGACTTCAATACGCCATCGGCAATCGCCATCCTCTTTGATGTGGCCCGAGAGATGAATAAAGCCGCTGAGGGGAGTGATGTAGAGCGCCTAACGTTACTGGGCGTCACACTCAGAGAACTGGCAGGCACGTTAGGCATTTTGTACCAAAGCCCGCAGCGTTTCCTCGGAATCGGTGCCGAGTCTTTACCGGGCGCGGGCAGTGCACTTCAGGGCACGGAGATTGAACGCCTGCTGGCTGAGCGGCGCGAAGCGCGGGGCAGCAGAGACTTCGCCCGAGCGGATGAAATTCGGCAGCAGTTAGAGACGGCAGGAGTTGAGTTGATGGATCGCCCGGATGGCACAACCGAATGGCGGTCTCGTTGAATTTACACTCGGGTCGTTAACTGTTTATACTTGGCTCGCTAGTATCGCGCTGTTTCCCCGATATTTTTCCAGTTTACAGATCTCGAGGTTCGCTAATGGAGCTGACCGGCGCTCAAATCGTCGTTCAAAGTCTTAAGGATGAGGGTGTGGAATTGGTCTTCGGCTATCCCGGAGGCGCGGCTCTGCACATTTACGACGCGTTTTACAGTCAGGAGGACGTGCGTCACATTCTGGTTCGTCATGAGCAGGGCGCAACACATGCCGCTGATGGCTACGCCCGGGCGACCGGCAAAACCGGTGTGGTTCTGGTTACGTCCGGCCCGGGCGTCACAAATACGATTACCGGCATCGCAACGGCTTACATGGATTCTATTCCGATGGTCGTTCTTTCAGGCCAGGTGCCTACTCATCTCATCGGAGACGACGCCTTTCAGGAGGTGGACACCGTCGGTATTACCCGGCCGTGCGTAAAGCACAACTTTCTTGTGCGAGATGTAAAAGATCTCGCGACGACAATCAAGCGGGCTTTTTATATCGCGAACTCTGGGCGTCCCGGCCCGGTCGTCGTTGACATTCCTAAAGATGTGACTGCGCACAAGGTCGACTACGCCTATCCGGAAGAGGTCCGTATTCGCTCTTACGCGCCGGTGACCAAAGGACACTCAAAGCAGATCAATCGCGCCGCAGAGTTGTTGCTGAATGCGCGACGCCCGGTGATTTATACCGGCGGTGGGGTTGTTCTTGCGGGCGCGGCGAAACAATTAACAGCCCTTGTCGATAAGCTTGGATATCCCTGTACGAATACCTTAATGGGGTTGGGAGGATTGCCTTCGGATCATCCGCATTTCTTGGGCATGCTCGGTATGCATGGCACCTACGAAGCGAATATGGCGATGTATGAGTGCGATGTGATGCTTTCGGTGGGCGCTCGTTTCGACGATCGAGTGACCGGTGACCTGTCCAAGTTTTCGCCCAACGCAAAAATAATCCATGTGGATATAGACCCTGCTTCGATTGGCAAGAACGTGCGGGTTGAGGTGCCTATCGTAGGCGACGCCGGCGAGGTCCTTGATCAGCTGCTATCGGCGGTAGCGGCGAGCGGGAGCGCACCGAACGCGAGCGACCTGGAGGCCTGGTGGAAAATGATTGCGTCTTGGAGAGGTCGTGAGTCACTCGCCTATGATGAGAGCAACGAGGTCATCAAGCCGCAATATGTGATCCAGAAGCTCCATGAGGTAACCCTTGGAGACGCATTCGTTACGTCGGATGTAGGGCAGCATCAAATGTGGGCTGCTCAGTACTACGGCTTTAACAAGCCACGCCGCTGGATTAACTCGGGAGGACTCGGCACGATGGGGTTCGGCTTGCCTTCCGCGATCGGCGTTCAGCTCGCGCATCCTGAAGCGGCTGTAGCCTGCGTAACCGGCGAGGCCAGTATCATGATGTGTATTCAGGAACTTTCTACGTGTAAGCAGTATGACCTGCCGATTAAGGTCGTGAACCTGAACAACCGGTACATGGGCATGGTCCGACAGTGGCAGGAATTCTTTTACGACCGTCGATATTCGCATTCCTACATGGATTCGCTCCCGGACTTTGTGGATCTTGCAACCAGTTTTGGTCACGAGGGGGTCCGGATCGAGAAACCGGGTGATGTTGAGGGCGCCTTGCGCGATGCCTTTGCCCGGAAAGATAAACTGGTCTTCTTGGACTTTATTACAGACCAGACAGAGAACGTCTATCCCATGATTGCGGCTGGTGCAGGCCATAATGAGATGGTGCTGAAGCCTGCAAAAGACGGCAGCGCGCCCCTCGAAAGAGAGTTAGCGTAGTTTCCTATGCGGCGGATTATCTCTCTATTGGTCGAGAACGAGCCGGGTGCGCTTTCGCGCATAGCGGGTCTTTTTTCGGCTCGGGGCTACAACATCGAGTCGCTCACCGTGGCGCCAACAGACGACGATTCGCTATCGCGAATGACTATTGTCACTCATGGCTCTGAACAAATCATCGAACAGATTACAAAACAGTTAAATAAACTTATCGACGTTGTCCGCCTGCTGGACCTTTCAGAGGGTCGACACATCGAGCGGGAGTTGCTCCTCGTAAAAGTGGTAGCCCAAGGGTCTGATCGCGAAGAGGTCAAGCGCTTAGTCGATATCTTCCGCGGTCGCATTATCGACGTCGATGGCGAAACATACACCATAGAACTCACCGGACCCGGTGACAAATTGAACGCTTTTCTGGACACCATCCCGGCCTCAGGTATTGTGGAAGTGGTCCGCTCAGGCGTATCTGGGATCGCACGCGGCGAGCGCGCCCTCCGACTTTAAAGGCCACGCTTGCGACGCGGGCTCCGTAACAAAAAAGGAACTATGAAATGAAAGTGTTTTACGATCAGGACGCAGACCTGGGAATCATCGCCGGCAAGACGGTTGCGATCATCGGCTACGGATCTCAAGGGCACGCCCATGCGAATAACTTACGCGACAGCGGTGTCAATGTCGTGGTGGGGCTGCGCGAAGATTCAAGTTCGCGACCGAAGGCTGTGAACGCAGGGCTGCAGGTAGATACGGTCGCGGCGGCGGTCGCGGCGGCGGACGTCGTGATGATGCTGGTACCTGACGAGCTCGCGGCGGATCTCTACGCTTCCGAGGTCGCCGGCAACCTGAAGCCTGGGGCCGCGCTCGCTTTCGCGCACGGCTTCAATGTGCATTTTGGCTTTATCGAGCCTAGGCCTGAAAACGACGTCATCATGATCGCGCCTAAAGGGCCAGGGCATCTGGTCCGATCAACCTATACAGAAGGGGGCGGTGTGCCGTGTCTCATTGCGGTCGCGCAAGATGCGAGCGGGTCCGCGCGCGATATCGCCCTGTCATATGCCAGTGCGGTCGGCGGCGGTCGGGCCGGCATTATTGAGACCACCTATAAGGAAGAGACGGAAACTGACTTGTTCGGAGAACAGTCTGTGCTCTGCGGTGGCCTGACGTCGCTGATCCAGGCTGGGTTTGAAACCCTCGTCGAGGCCGGTTACGCCCCGGAGATGGCTTACTTTGAGTGTCTGCATGAAACCAAGCTGATTGTCGACCTAATCTACGAGGGCGGCATCGCTAATATGCGTTATTCCATCTCCAATACTGCCGAGTATGGTGACGTCACTCGGGGACCGCGCGTAGTTACCCCAGCGGTTAAAGCCGAGATGAAAAAAATCCTTGGGGAGATTCAGTCCGGAGAGTTTGCGCGGGAATGGATGGAGGAGAGTCGATCGGGTGGTGCCAAGTTTCAATCCCTTCGCAAGGCGGGTCGGGATCACGAGATCGAGGCCGTGGGTGAGCGACTTAGAGCAATGATGCCCTGGATCCAAAAGGGCAAATTGGTCGACAAAGAGAAGAACTAACCTTCTGGAGCTAGCTTGGACGGAAGCCATGAGTCCGAGTGTTGACCATACGCCACTGATTGCGCGAGAAGGGTGGAGCCGGATCGCCCTCGCTTTTGGTATCGCGGTCGTTATCCATTGGCAGGCAGGTGTCTGGTGGGCCTTGCCTATATGGATCGTGGCCTTACTCATTCTGCAGTTCTTCAGAGATCCGCCTCGCCAAATTCCCCAAGGCGACGGCGTTGTGGTGTCGCCGGCCCATGGGAAAGTAGTAAGCATTCAGCCGGATACAGATCCGATCACGGATCAGCCGGCCGTACGCGTAAGTATTTTCATGAATATCTTCTCCGTGCACTCCAACCGGATCCCGCTTTCCGGGGTCATCAAAGATAAGCAACACATACGAGGCCGCTTCTTGAATGCGGCGCTTGACAAGGCATCGATCGAGAATGAGCGTTGCGCTGTGCGAATCGAGAGTCCTGAGGGGGTATCGATCACCAGCATGCAGGTCGCCGGCTGGGTGGCCCGTCGAATCCTGACCTACGTGCAACCCGGTGACAGGGTCATGGCCGGGCAACGCTACGGCTTTATACGCTTCGGGTCGAGAGTTGACGTATTTCTTCCTCCCGATGCGGAGGTCACCGCAAAACTCGGTCGGTGGGTGCTGTCCGGCAGTGATATGATCGCTCGCGTGCAAACCGAGGGCTCGTGAGATGGCCAAACTAAGCCATATCTCCGGGGCAGACGGAAGTGACCGTCCCCCCAAAGGCGTTTACATCCTTCCAAATCTCTTCACCACGGCCAGCTTATTCGCGGCGTTTTATTCCATTATTCAAGCGACCGTTGGCAATTTCGAGAACGCTGCAATTGCCATTATCGTCGCGGCTGTGCTTGATACCCTTGATGGTCGGGTAGCGCGCTGGACGAATACCGCGAGCGACTTTGGCAAAGAATATGACTCATTGGTTGATCTTGTTTCATTCGGATTAGCCCCGGCGTTGATTTTATTTGAGTGGGGGCTAGGGCAAATCGGCAAGAGCGGGTGGCTGGTTGCGTTTCTCTACGTCGCGACGACGGCATTACGTCTAGCTCGGTTTAATACACATTCCTCTCCGAGCAAGCGGTATTTTCAGGGCCTGCCTTGCCCGGCCGCTGCGGTGCTTCTCGCGGCGGGAATTTGGACAGCGCACGCTTACACCCTCTCCGGCGGGATATACAACGGCGCGGCGGTAGCGTTCATGGTGTTGTTATCGTTTGCCATGGTCAGCAGCGTTCCGTATCGAAGTTTTAAGGACCTGGACCTAAAGCACCGAGTTCCTTTTGTTTTCGTTTTGGGATTAGTGATGGTGTTTGTGCTGATCTCGGTCGACCCACCACTTGTGCTGCTTGCTATATTTTTTGGCTATGCGGTGTCCGGGGCGGGGAGCTGGGTACTGTTGCGACGGCAGGGGATTCAGCCGTTTAAGCCGTTGCCACTGGTGTCGGACGAGCCGGAGTCGGCTTCGGCTAAAGATTAAGGTCTACGGAAAAAGCCTGAACGGATTGGGGTAGGTCGCGTTTCACGGGGTACCCGACAGAGTCGCCCCGGGGTATACTGGCCCTGCAATGAACGCTATGCATCTACCCTCACGAGCAGTTCGCGGCACTCCATGCGCTGCAATTACAACGCTCGCTCTGCTGGTCCTGCTGCGCCCGCTGGCGCACTCTTACCTTTAAAAAAATCAACTCCCCGCAACCGACGCTCTAGGCGCCGGGGCACAAATTAATTCATCGTTTCTTTCTGGAGAAACTTAAATGAAAGACCAGTTATTTATCTTTGACACCACCTTACGGGACGGCGAGCAGAGCCCTGGGGCGTCTATGACCGCCGCCGAAAAAATTCGCATTGCGCGCGTGCTTGAAAAACTCAAGGTCGACATCATCGAAGCAGGTTTCCCGGCAGCGAGCGAGGGCGATTTCGAGGCGGTGAAGATGGTGGCGGCCGAGATCAAAGAGAGCCGTATCTGCGGATTGGCCCGGGCAAACCCGGGCGATGTCGCGCGAGCAGGTGAGGCCGTGAAGGGGGCGAACGCGCCTCGCATCCACACATTCATTGCGACTTCCCCGATTCATATGAAGGCAAAGCTCCGCATGGAGCCTGATGATGTGCTCGAAAAAGCGGTCGAGGCTGTTAGGCAAGCGCGAAATATCGTGGATGACGTTGAATTTTCCGCCGAGGATGCGGGCAGGTCAGACGAGGATTTTCTCTGCCGTGTGTTTGAAGCCGTCATTAAAGCAGGGGCGCGAACGGTCAATGTTCCGGACACCGTTGGATATACGATGCCCAATCAATTCGGCGCATTGTTTGAGCGGCTGATACAGAGAATTCCAAATTCGGATCAGGCCATCTTCTCCGTGCATTGCCACAACGATCTCGGCGTGGCGGTCGCCAATTCACTGGCTGCGGTACAGGGGGGCGCCCGACAAGTCGAATGCACCATCAATGGATTGGGTGAGCGAGCCGGAAATGCATCACTTGAGGAGATTGTGATGGCGGTTAGGACACGCCAAGACGTTTTTTCTTGTGATACGAGAATCGATACCACGCATATCCTGCCCGCCAGTCGATTGGTCTCGAGCATTACGGGTTTCCCGGTTCAGCCCAACAAGGCGATTGTGGGTGCGAATGCCTTTGCGCACGAGGCAGGCATTCATCAGGATGGTGTCCTAAAGCAGCGCGACACCTATGAGATCATGCGGGCTGAAGACGTGGGATGGAGCGCGAATCAGATTGTTCTTGGGAAGCATTCTGGCCGTAATGCCTTCAGGGAGCGAATGTTAGCTCTGGGTATTGAGTTCGATAGTGAGGCTGAGTTAAACGCCGCTTTTGGCCGCTTCAAAGAGCTTGCCGATAAGAAGCACGAGATTTTTGATGATGATCTGCAGGTTCTCGCCGGCGAGACCTCGGCCGACAGTGAAACAGAAGCATTACGCTTTATAAGCCTTAAAACCGTTTCTGAGACCGGAGAGGTTCCGCTGGCTGATCTCGTGCTTGAGGTGGCGGGTAAGAGCCAGTCCTGCCAGTCTTCGGGCGATGGATTAGTGGACGCAGCATTCAAGGCGGTAGACAAGCTAGTACCGGGATCGCGCTCGCTGCTGTTGTACTCGGTAAATGCGATTACAGCAGGCTCGGATTCACAGGGAGAGGTGAGCGTAAGGCTGGAAGAAAATAATCGCATCGTCAACGGACAGGGTGCCGATACCGATATCGTGGTTGCTTCCGTGAAGGCCTATGTGAATGGGCTGAACAAGTTGCACAGCGGTGCGTATCGGGTGAACCCGCAGAGTGGCGCCGCCGTCTGAGTTCATTCAATGCGTAGTCGTGCCGAATACCTGCGTGAAATGGGGATCACGCGCTGGCGTTCGGCTGGCGCCAATGGTTCGACGGGCAGTATTCACCCGGCACTCAATGACATTGATGGGGACGAGACGGAGACGGTAGCTGGAAGCCATGTATCGTTCGAACTGTTGGCCGCTGAGGTGGCCCATTGCCAACAGTGTTCCCTTCATCAATCAAGAACGCAGAGTGTCTTCGGATACGGGCCAATTAATGCGGATTGGATGATCGTTGGAGAAGCACCAGGAGCGGAGGAGGATCGACAAGGCATTCCCTTCGTAGGCAGGGCCGGCGGCCTTTTGACAGAGATGTTAAAGAGTATCGGTCTCGCCCGGGATTCGGTGTACGTTTCTAACGTTCTTAAGTGTAGGCCGCCGAACAACAGGGATCCTCAAGGGCTGGAGGTAGAGCAATGCCTTCCCTACTTACACGCGCAGATCGAGAGGATTCAGCCGCGGATCATACTGGCACTCGGACGGTTTGCAGCACAAGCGCTGTTGGCTAAGAGCGAGCCTCTGGCTAAGCTTCGAGGTCCGGTGCATCAATATGGCGCCGGACGCGTTCCGCTTATAGTGACCTATCACCCTGCCTATCTGCTGCGGTCTCCGCACGAAAAAGCGAAAGCGTGGGAGGATTTGAAACAAGCCATGTCGCTGTACCGACTGGAGCACTCGGAGCCTCTCGACAGATCATTATGACGCCGGAGTGCATGACGCTCGCTGACGTTCCGCGGGTTGCTTTTATTGAATCCCAGGTATCGTTATCGCCATGGAGCCAGGCGATATTTCGCGATTGTCTCAAGGCGAAATACCATTGTTGGGTATATCGCGCTGATCAAGTGTCGGCTTATTTGGTGCTCTCCTGTGCGGCCGAAGAAGCACACCTTTTGAATATTGCTGTGGACCCCAAGGAGCAGGGCAAGGGGTTAGGTGGAAATTTCCTCGATTTCGCCATTGCGCAAGGTCGCGAAGAGCGCGTGCGGCGTATTTTTTTGGAAGTCAGACCGAGTAACCGGCGCGCCCAGGCGCTGTACCGAAGTCGTGGATTCGCGTTGTTACACGAACGCAAGGACTATTACGGCCCGCCTCATCCGGAGAACGCGCTAGTGTTTTTCCTTGATCTGTAACGGGCCCGTGCGGTGTTGGAGGGATTAAGTCTGTTTAGTGTATTCTGATGGGTCATCCAAGGCCGAGCTTACGGCGTTTCTTAGGCGCGCGTCATGTTGCGAGACGAAAGCATGCATAAGAGTTTTGACGAGGGCCCTCTGGGTCGACAGCTTTCGGCAGTGGTGTCCTCCGCCATGGCAAAACTCGTACCCGACCGATATTTCAAGATCGGGGTGCAAGTTGGGTTACGCGCTGGTTTTTTCTTGCAGCAGGCTGAGCAGGCCTATCTATTGCTTGATAATCATGAGCAATATCTGGAGACTCAGGTAATCCAAATCGCGTCACCTGAATGCCTGCCTTTTGGACGCAATGGCGTGGATCTTCTGGTGCTGCCTTTTGTGCTCGAATATTCGCAGTCGCCACATCGGGTTATTCGGGAGGCCTGCGAGGTCTTGGCGCCAGAGGGTTATCTGGCAATCTGCGGCTTCAACCCCTGGGGCGCTTGGGCCGTTCGTCGGTTCTTTCGACGTGAGGAAGGCATGGTCGGGTTTCTCTCGGCCGGCAGGATTCAAGACTGGATAAAATTGCTGGGACTTGAACTAAAAGGAGCCCAGATGCGCTTCTACAGGCCGCCGATCAGCAATGAAAAGGTTCTTGAGAGAATGAAATTTCTGGAACATGCGGGCGATCGTTGGTGGCCAACTCTCGCGGGATGCTACGTGCTGGTCGCAAAAAAGAAATCCTTTATTGGCCTATCGGCATCAGTTCGGCAACTTCCTAAGCGCTCAAATCAAAACCGACCTTTGACAGCGCGCTGGTCCCAATCCTGCGCCCGAAAGCACGGCCCTCGCAATCACCCTCTGGGAGCGAGACCATGATCAGGATATTTACGGACGGAGCTTGCCGGGGAAATCCAGGGCCAGGGGGCTGGGGAGTATTGATTGTTGACCAGGGCACCGAGCGTGAGCTGAGGGGTAGTGAGAGTGAAACCACCAACAACCGGATGGAATTGATGGCCGCAATTGAGGGTTTAAGGCAGGTGGATCCGGGGGCTGTAGCGGAGGTCTACACCGACTCACAGTATGTGCGAAACGGGATTCAGAGTTGGATCAAAAATTGGAAAGCCAACGGCTGGCGGACTGCCAGCAGGCAATCCGTGAAAAACAAGGACCTGTGGGTTGTGCTAGACACATTATCTGGCGAGCGGAATGTAGATTGGCACTGGGTGAAAGGGCATAGTGGTCACCCGCAAAACGAACGTGCGGATGCACTAGCGAACCGGGCGATTGATGAGGCGATTGGATGAGGCGATTGAATAAAGAGATAGGAGGCGCATCGTGGACCTAATCGTGCTCGATACTGAAACTACGGGTCTTGATGCAAAAGCCGGCCATCGTGTGATCGAATTAGGCTGTGTCCGAATCCGGAACCGACGCCATACGAGTGAAAACTTCCATTCCTACCTAAACCCGGATCGTGACATCGATGTGGGTGCCCAGGAGGTGCATGGCATCTCGTCTGAGTTTTTGGAGGACAAGCCGCGCTTCGCGGACGTTGTTGACTCATTTATCGAATTCATTGCAGGTAGTGAGCTCGTTATCCATAACGCCGCATTCGATGTGGAGTTTCTTAATCAAGAGCTGGAGTTGCTAGGGGATCTGAGAAGAGTTGACGAATTGTGTCGAGTAACCGACTCGTTGTCTCTAGCCCGGGAGATGCACCCAGGGCAGCGCAATAGTCTTGACGCGCTCTGCAGGCGCTATGGTGTCGACAACAGCGGACGCCAACTGCATGGCGCCTTATTGGATGCGGAAATTCTTGCCGATGTTTATCTGGCGATGACAGGAGGGCAGACCAGTTTAGGTCTTGAGAGTCAAACCACCTCGACGGTCCAATCCAATCGGGATGTAAATCACAATGCTCTGGGTGAGGGTCAGTTTCCCGTGATCTATGCAACCTCCGAGGAATGCGCTGAGCACCAGCGGTGGCTCGACCTGTTGGGCGATGATAATCCTTGGCGACATTCCGGATGAGCCTCAAAAACGTGCTGGCGACAGCCTAAGGAACGGCGACACTTCGCCAGTTAAAATTCAGTCAGATACCTTTTTACGTTAAACCTTTCTGAAGGAGCTCAAGAATGAGTGAAGACGTCGTTCATAAAGTGATGCCCGAGTTCGCGAAGCGAGCCCATATAGACGCGGTTGAATATGAGCGGATGTATCGCGAGTCTGTCGAAGACCCCGATGGCTTTTGGGCAAAGCAGGCGGAACGATTTGTCACGTGGTTCACGCCCTGGGATACGGTGAGTCGTTGGAATTACCACACTGCGGATATCCGATGGTTTGAAGGCGCAACCCTTAACGTCGCTTATAACTGCATCGACCGTCACCTTGAGCAACGCGGTGATCAGGTGGCAATTATTTGGGAAGGCGATGATCCTTCAGTCGATCGGAAAATAACCTATCGCGAGCTACACGATGAGGTCTGTCGATTCTCGAATGTGCTCAAAGCTCGCGGGGTTAAGAAGGGAGATCGGGTTTCAATCTATATGCCCATGATCCCAGAGGCCGCGGTGGCCATGTTGGGTTGCGCGCGAATCGGCGCTGTGCATTCGGTGGTCTTTGGCGGCTTCTCGCCGGAGGCTCTGAGAGATCGGATCTTGGACTCCGATTGCCGAGTTGTCGTAACTGCAGATGAAGGTCCTCGTGGGGGGAAAGCGGTACCCCTAAAGGCAAACGTCGAGAAGGCGCTTGCGGGCTGTCCGGATGTTCATACAACTATTGTGGTTCGGCGTACCGGTAATGACGTGCCCTCTGGTGGGGAGCGTGACGTCTGGTATCACGAGGCTATTGCGGATGCCTCTCCGGAGTGCGCGGCGGAGCCGATGGAAGCCGAGGATCCTCTTTTCATACTGTATACCTCAGGCTCGACCGGAAAACCGAAAGGGGTTATGCATACCAGCGGCGGCTATCAGTTGTATGCCGCGATGACACATCACTATGTTTTTGACTATCACGACGGTGATATTTATTGGTGCACAGCGGATGTGGGCTGGATTACTGGCCACAGCTATATCCTGTACGGTCCCCTCGCAAACGGGGCGACCACACTCATGTTTGAGGGTGTCCCGACGTATCCCGACGCATCACGTTTCTGGCAGGTGGTTGATAAGCACAAAGTCAATATTTTCTATACCGCGCCGACGGCAATTCGCGCGCTGATGAGTCAGGGCGACGGACCCGTCACCGCAACTGAGCGAAGCAGCCTTCGACTGCTGGGGACCGTCGGCGAACCAATCAATCCAGAAGCTTGGGAGTGGTACCACCGAATTGTGGGAGAGGAGCGATGCCCGATTGTTGACACTTGGTGGCAAACAGAGACGGGCGGGATTTTGATCAGCCCCTTGCCGGGAGCCACAGATCTAAAGCCAGGATCAGCGACCCGCCCGTTCTTTGGAATTGTCCCCGCTTTGTTGGATCCCGAAGGCAAGGAGCTGGACGGCGCGACATCAGGGAATCTCGTGATTACCCGGTCATGGCCCGGCCAGATGCGGACTGTGTTTGGCGATCACGAGCGCTTTATTCAGACGTATTTTTCAACTTATCCTGGGTTTTATATGACCGGTGACGGCGCTCGCCGTGATGAGGATGGCTACTGGTGGATCACCGGGCGGGTCGACGACGTAATCAACGTATCGGGGCACCGTATGGGTACTGCCGAGGTCGAAAGCGCGTTGGTGCTTCATGAGAAAGTAGCGGAGGCAGCCGTGGTTGGGTATCCGCACGATATTAAAGGCCAGGGGATATATGCCTACGTGACCCCTATGGCCGGCGCAGAACCGGATGATGCTTTGCGGTCTGAATTAATCGCCCTGGTGAGATCTGAAATTGGCCCGATTGCCAGCCCTGATTTGATTCAATGGGCTCCAGGCCTGCCAAAGACGCGCTCAGGTAAGATCATGCGGCGAATTCTCAGAAAGATCGCCGCCAATGAGTTGGATAATCTTGGTGACACATCAACCCTTGCCGAGCCCGCGGTGGTCGATGACCTGATTAAAAACAGGGCTAATACACAGTAACGCGCGGCTAAACTTGTCGAAGGGGGGTGTAGGCGGGTAAACTTCGCCCCCCGCGGCGCCGTGCGCCCGCTCCTTGCTGCACCGGATAGTCCGGGTAGCGATAACCCATAAGGAGACGCTTAATGCGACATTACGAGGTCGTTTTTCTTGTTCATCCCGACCAAAGCGAGCAGGTGCCCGCTATGGTCGATAAATACCGAACCCTGATCGAGAGCGGCGGAGGATTCGTTCACCGCTTTGAGGACTGGGGTCGTCGACATCTGGCCTACAACATCGGCAAGGTCCACAAAGCGCATTATGTGCTGATGAACGTGGAGTGTGATCAACCTGCGATTGATGAGATCGCGAGCATGTTCAAGTTTAGCGACGCCGTCCTCCGAAATCTTATTATCCGCCGCGACGAAGCCATTACTGAACCGTCCTTGCTGGCAGAAGCTGCCGATGACGATGACGATGACGGTGACGATGATAGGACCTCAGGCGGTATGAGTAACGACACGTCTGACGATTCGGAGTCTGACAAGGAAGACGCACAGCCGGCCAGTGAGGTTGACGATAAGACGACCGACGATTCCGAGGAGAACAGGGTATGAACCGCGTAAGTAAGCGAAGGAAGTACTGTCGATTTACAGCGTTAGGCGTCAAAGAGATCGACTACAAGGATCTTGAGACGCTCAAGGGCTACATCACAGAAACGGGCAAAATTATGCCGAGTCGAAATACCGGCACGAAGGCGCGGTATCAGCGCCAATTAGCGACAGCCATTAAAAGAGCGCGCTTTCTGGCCCTGCTCCCTTACACAGACCAGCACTGAGGGGCCCGCCATGGAACTTATTCTGTTGGAGCGTATACAGAACCTCGGGGAACTGGGTGATCTGGTTACGGTAAAGCCCGGTTTCGGCAGGAATTACCTTATCCCACAGGGAAAGGCAGTGCCGGCCAGTGCTGAGGCTAAACAAAAAGTGGAAGAGCGGCGGCGAGAACTCGCGAAACTCGATTCCGAGCGTCGTGAGGCCGCACAAGCGAAGGCGGCGCTGCTGCCTGAACGCATCACGGTGAAGCGTTTATCGGGAGAGGAAGGTCGATTGTTTGGGTCCGTCAGTCCGGTCGATATTTCAGAAATACTCCAGGCAGCGGATATCGCGATCCAACGATCCGAAGTGGCCATGCCTAATGGACCCCTGAAGGTTCTGGGCGAGCACGTGGTATCAATCATCCTCCACCCCGAGATCCACGCAAGCCTTACGGTAGTGGTTGAAGCTGAGAACGAGGAAGGTGCTGGATCAGCCCCAGAGGCATCGACGTCCGCTGAGGCACCGCAAGTCGACTGATCCGTTGGAAGACCACCGTCTGGCGCTGTGATTCGCAGGCCAGACGGCGACCCTTTTTCAACTCTTGCCTGTGGCGATATTTGGCTGTGAAAGCGGCCGGCCCTTGTCTAGAATAGGTAATCATCGCCTAATGTCTCCAATAAGAGTCGCTAGACATGTCGCAGCGTTTCTCCAACATCACCGCCGTTCCGCAGACCAGTCGAGTCCCGCCTCAGGCTCCCGAGGCCGAGCAGGCGGTTCTCGGTGGACTTCTGGTCGATACACGACGATGGGATGAAGTCGCCGATATCGTTCGCGGCGAGGACTTTTATTTACGACAGCATCGCGAGATCTTTTCTGCTATCCGTGCTCTTCAAGAGGGTGGCCAGCCCGTCGATATCGTTACCACCTCTGAGTGGCTAAAAAATCAGGGAACGCTCGAGCCGGCAGGTGGCCTCGCCTATTTAGGTGAATTAGCAAACCGAACGCCCGGCACCACAAATGTGGTTGCGTACGCAAAGATCGTCCGCGAGAGGTCAGTGCTTCGTGCCTTACTTGACGCCGCTGCGGAAATCTCAGAGAAAGCCTACCAGCCAGAGGGCTTGGATACCGAGGCGCTCATTGACTTCGCGGAGCGGACCGTTTTCGGTATATCCGATAATGATCGACGCGCGCTCTCAGGCTTTCAATCCATCCAGGGCCTGCTCACGCAGGCGGTCGACCGGATCGAGGAGCTTTATCAGTCCGGTGCCGGGATTACGGGCGTCTCAACAGGCTTCAAGGATCTGGATAACCTAACTTCTGGGCTTCAAGATGCCGATCTTGTGGTCATTGCGGGGCGTCCTTCGATGGGTAAAACCTCGCTGGCCATGAATCTCGCTGAGAATGCGGCCGTGGGATCAAAACTGCCTGTTGCGGTGTTTAGCATGGAGATGCCGGGCCAGCAGCTGGCGATGCGCATGCTGTCGTCTTTAGGCCGAATCAATGCCCATCGTGTGCGAACCGGCCAACTGACCCAGGACGACTGGCCAAGATTAACGTCTGCTATGGGATTATTGGATGAGGCACCTATTTTTGTTGACGATACCCCCGCGCTGACCCCGTCTGAATTGCGCAGTCGCGTGCGACGCCTGACGCGCGAGCACGGCAAGTTGGGTCTGGTCATCGTGGACTATCTTCAGTTGATGCAAACCGGCGAAAGCAGTGAAAACCGGGCGGTAGAAGTTGCAAACATTACCCGAGCCCTGAAAGTGATTGCCAAGGAAGCGCGGGTTCCGGTGGCCGTTTTGTCCCAGCTGAATCGTGGCTTAGAGCAGCGCCCGAATAAACGGCCCATCATGTCGGACCTGCGAGAATCCGGAGCGATTGAGCAGGATGCGGATCTGATTCTTTTTATCTATCGAGACGAGGTTTATAACGAAGACAGTCCGGAGAAAGGAACCGCCGAGATAATCGTGGCCAAACAGCGAAATGGGCCTACCGGGACAGTGCGATTGACCTTTCTTGGCGAGTACACCCGATTTGAAAATTACTCGCCTCCGTTTGAGGCCCCAGGGTATTGAGTCCCTCTGTAGCGTCGGCCGAGATTGATCTCGGCGCGCTAGTATCGAATGCTCAGGTCGTGCGTCAGTACGCGCCGGAGGCAAAAATCAGCGCAGTGGTGAAAGCCAACGCATACGGACATGGACTTGAAGCGGTTGTGGAGGCGTTATCGCCCCATGTCGATGGGTTTGCGGTGGCTCATTGTGGGGAGGCGGTCCAAGTCCGAAAGGTTGAAACGAGGAAACCGGTCTGGATTTTTTTGGGGTTTCAGAGTGACGCGGAACTTGAACGCTGCATTCGACACCGTCTCACACCGGTATTAACGACCGGTCTTCACCTCAGCCGCCTAAAAACGCTTTGTAGGGAGTCGCTCTCTGTAGTGGCCGAGCTGGATATTGGTATGGGGCGGATGGGCCTCACTCCTGCACAACTGAGGGAATTCGTAGAGTGGCTTCCCGGGCAAGATCTCGTGCATTTGAGCGCAATTCTGGGTCATTTCCCCGCGTCGGAAGACGAGAGCCCTGCTGGAACCCGCCAGCAGCAGAAAAAGTTTTTGCGCAGTATTGACGGGATAGAAGTCGATCGCTCTCTCGCGAACTCGGCGGCTGTTCTCTCCCACCCGAATAGCCATCTCAATTGGGTTCGTCCAGGGCTAATGCTTTACGGTATCTCGCCGATTCCCGGACGCGTTGGATCCGACTTTGGACTCCAGCCAGTCATGAGGGTTTCTGCAAAACTGGGTGGCGTACGGTGGATGGATGAGGGCGATTCAATCGGGTATGGAAGCACGTACGTGTGTTCTAAGCCGATGCGGGTGGGCCTGGTGCTAATTGGTTACGCAGACGGATATCCCAGGCAGTCGCGCTCTTTTGGGCAGGTTGCTCTGCACGGAAAAAGGGTCAAGATTCTTGGTCGAGTGGCCATGGATTCCTTGATTATCGATTTAACAGAAGCCCCTAATGCCCGCGAGGGAGACGACGTGGAACTCTGGGGCGCTAATCTCCCTGTGGAAGAGGTTGCGAGTCTTAATAACGCCATCCCGCATCAGGTACTGGTGGGACTAGGGTCACGCGTGAAGCGCATTTTAAGCAATGAATAAGATTTCGTCCAAGAAAGGGGTTGTATTCGTTTGTGACTCCTGCGGAGCGGTTTACGCCAAGTGGGCAGGGCAGTGCGGTGCCTGCGAAGCATGGAACACCCTTAGGGAGCAGGTCCAAACTCGTGTCGCCACGGCTAAGGGCGGACCACTGGGACTTACGGCACACCGGTTATCTGAAGTGGATGTCGAGCAAAGCCCCAGAATATCGACGGGCCTTCAGGAATTAGATCGTGTACTTGGCGGCGGCCTCGTGCCGGGCTCAGTGATCTTGCTGGGCGGAGAGCCTGGAATCGGCAAAAGCACGCTGGCACTTCAGGCGGTGTCACAGATCTCAAGTAATATGTCGACGCTATATATCAGTGCGGAGGAATCACTTGAGCAGTTGGCGTTACGTTATCGGCGCCTAAGCCTTCCCGATGACGGCTTACAAGCCATTACGACTGGAGAGCTTGAAGTAGCGCTGTCGTTGATCGGTAATAGCGATGCACGCCTCGTGGTTGTCGATTCTATTCAAACCATGCATACCGACCGGGTGGACTCCGCCCCTGGCGGAGTCGGACAGGTACGTGCCTGTGCCGAAATTCTCGCTGAGGTGGCTAAGCGTGACCAGGTGGCCATACTGATTATTGGGCATGTGACCAAGGAAGGTGGGCTCGCGGGACCAAAAACGCTCGAGCACCTTGTGGATACGGTGCTGTATTTTGAAGGGGACGCGACGAGTCGCTATCGAATGATCCGAGCCTGGAAGAACCGGTTTGGAGCAGTCAATGAAGTCGGCATCTTTGCCATGACGGAAGCGGGTTTGAAAGAGGTTCGGAATCCTTCGGCAATGTTTCTTTCCGGCTCTAGTGACGAGAGCGCGGGTCGCTCGGTACTGGTCAGTCAGGATGGATCTCGGCCGATACTGGTTGAGATCCAGGCGCTTATCGATCAGAGCAGCCTCGGAAGTCCCCGACGATTAAGCGTCGGCTATGAGGGGGCTCGGCTGGCCATGATTCTGGCAGTCTTGCATCGCCACGCGAAGCTAAACGCTCTAGATCAAGACGTCTTCATCAATGTCGCGGGCGGTGTTCGAATTGCCGAAACGGCTGCGGACCTGGCGGTTGCTGCTGCGTTGCTATCCAGCGAATCAGATAGACCGATTCCGGTTGGAACCGCGTTTTTCGGCGAACTGGGTCTGACGGGAGAAGTAAGGCCTGTGGCCCGCGGCGAAGACAGGATTCGAGAGGCGATAAAGCTTGGTTATAAGCGCGTGATTCTCCCTGCGGCGAATATTCCTAAAATGCACGATGAAGGCAATAAGCGCGCCACAAACATAGAACTCACGGCTGTGCGACACGTTATGGACTTGCGAGATCTTCTGAGAGGCGGCGCGTGAACTGCAGGATTGAGAGGCGGCGAGGAATTTTCTCTTCTTAAATATCCCGCAGTAACTCGTTGATTCCGACCTTGCTACGGGTCTTTTCGTCCACGCGTTTTACGATTACAGCGCAGTAAAGACTATGAGATCCGTCCTCCGAGGGAATCGAACCGGAAACGACCACCGACCCCGCGGGGACCCGACCGTAACTTATTTCACCGGTGGCTCGATCCAGGATTCGGGTGCTTTGCCCAATGTATACGCCCATCGATAGGACCGAGTCACGCTCAATAATGACGCCCTCAACTACTTCGCTGCGAGCGCCGATGAAGCAATTGTCCTCGATAATCGTGGGGGAAGCCTGAAGCGGTTCCAGAACCCCGCCGATCCCCACACCTCCGGAAAGATGGACGTTCTTTCCAATTTGCGCGCATGATCCCACCGTGGCCCAAGTATCCACCATAGTGCCTTCATCAACATACGCACCAATATTGACGTAGCAGGGCATCAAAACCACTCGCCGTCCGATAAAAACACCCCGTCGAACCATAGCTGGAGGTACCACGCGGTACCCCCCGGCGACGAACGCCGATTCATCGAGACGGTCAAACTTACCGGCGACCTTGTCGAAGTATCGGGTATCCCCCCCATCAATCACCCGATTGTCCTGAAGGAGGAAGGAGAGCAGTACCGCCTTCTTGGCCCACTCGTTTACCACCCAACCACCGTCCGAGGGCTCAGCAACGCGTAGCGTCCCCGCATCGAGACTTTCGAGTGTTGCCTCGATGGCATCCTGTAAACCCTCTGTTTGCCTCAGGTCGGGTTCCGTGCGGCGCTCAAAAGCAGCTTCAATAATGTTTTTGTGATCCGTCATATCAGTCCATTCAATAGCGGTGAGTTTCGAGTCAGGCGTTCAGGGAAGGAAGGCTCGCTTTAATTCGATTGGCGAGCTCTTCCTGAACGGAGGCACTGTTTAAAGGGTTGCCGTCACGATCGGTGATGTAAAAGATGTCCTCCGCTTTTTCTCCGAACGTGGCGACCTTAGCTGTGACGAGTCGTATTTTGCAAGAAAGCATTGCTTTTGCAACCGCCAAGAGTAATCCGGGCCTATCTTGCGCAATCACTTCCATAACCGTATTGGGGTTCTGTGAAAGGGTAGAAAATTTCACGGTGGTCTCGATGGGGAAATGTTTCAAAGCCCGTCCCGCGGGATGACGTCTCTGAGCTTCACTTTCAGCAGGGTGGAGAATGAGCTTCCGCAATCGCTCAGAAGTTTGCTGCGGCCCGTGATCGCTCAATGACTGAGATCCTTCGGGCATCACAACAAAAATTAAGATCACAAGATTCGAGTGCAGACGGTGGACCCGGGCATCCACAATGTTCAACCTCAACCGATCAAAGGCGGCAGTGACGTGACTTAGAAGCTCTTCCGAATCGGGGCAGCATATAAAAAATTTTGTCGTATGACTCTTTGAGTCAAGTTGGCCATCAACAATGGGGAAGTCTGCGGCGGAATGGCTCAGCAGCAGCGATCCGTGCCACGCAAGCGCCTCAGCATCACTCCTCAGAAAGTAGTCTGGATCAAAAAGATCCCATAATCCGGGAATCGCTTCAGCCTGGGATGGCTTAAGAAGGTCTAAGGTCTCTGCTTGGATCTCCCGGATTTTCGTCTCAGCATCAATCGGTGCGCCGATTCCACGCCGAAGTGCTCTGGAGGTATGGTGGTAGAGGTCACTCAGGAGTTTGCCTTTCCAATCGTTCCATACCTTTGGGCTCGTGGCCCGCATGTCAGCCACGGTCAATAAATAAAGATTATCTAATCGTTCTTGGTCGCCGACTTCGCTTGCAAATCGCTCGATTACTTCGGGATCGGAAATATCCTCCCGCTGCGCAACCCATGACATCAGGAGGTGAGCGCGAACGAGCCAAGCTACGAAGTTGACGTCATAGTCGCTGAGATCATGACGTTTACAGAAGCGGATGGCATCCTTCTCGCCGAGGGTGGAGTGATCGCCGCCTCGACCCTTAGCGATGTCGTGAAAAAGCGCAGCGACGTACAGACGGTGTTTCTTAAAAAGTCGCTGCATGATGCGACTGCACTCCGGTAGCTCATCATCGTGTTTCGAGATGTCGAGACGACGCAGGTTCCGGACCACGAATAGCAGATGCGCTTCGACGGTATATACGTGGAACAGATCGTGTTGCATTTGACCTGTTACTCGTCCGAATGCGGGAATGTAGGCTGCCAGAACGCCGTACGCGTCCATCCTTCGAAGCGCGTGGGTCAGGCCAGAGGGCGCCTTGAGAATCTCCATGAAGAGTGCGCGGCATCGAAGATCTTTACGAAAGTCGGTATTGATACGATGGACGTTTTTTCTTATCAGTCGCACGGTGTTTCCCCGAATACCGCGGATCCCGGGCTGTTGCGCTAATACGAGGAAGATTTCCAGGAGTGCGAACGGTTGACGCTCGAAGGTGTCATCGTTGGCGGTCTCGAGCATCCCATCGACTGTCCGGAGTCGTCGGTTGATCCTTTCGATTCGCTTCCTTCCCGGGTGAAGAATCGCCTCCTCAAGATGTTGCAAGAGTATGTCGTTCAGTAAGCGCAATTCCTTGACCGTCCGGAAATAACGCTTCATTAATTTCTCGACAGCCAACTGGGCGGTGTCTTTATATTTAAACTCCGAAGCAATCTCGCGCTGATAATCGAACAGAAGGCGATCCTCGCAGCGTCCCGCAAGAAAATGCAGGCTATTGCGCACACGCCAGAGGAATTCGCGACCCTTGATTAAGGTGCTTACTTCATCTTCGGTGAGAAAGTTCTCGCGAGCGAGTTGATTGAGATCAGTGCCGCCAAAATAGCGTGTTCCGACCCACTGGATTGTCTGAATGTCGCGAAGACCGCCAGGTCCCTCTTTAATTTGTGGCTCGAGGTTATAGGCGGTATCTCCGAATCGTGTATGGCGCTGAATTTGCTCCTGACGTTTTGCCTCGAAAAACTTTCGAGCAGACCACATTTTTGATGGGCCGATCTGGCTCTGAAGTTTCGTGAGGAGACGCCCAGACCCCACAATAAGCCGCGACTCCATCAGATTAGTAACCACGGTGACATCTTCGCGAGCCTGGCTTATGCATTCCTTTAAGGTTCGGGTGCTGTGGCCTACCTCTAAGCCGATATCCCAGAGAAATCGAATGAATGGCTCAACGACTTCTCCCTGGAATACGGGGTCGCTTTTCTCAAGCAGGATCAGTAAGTCGATATCCGAGAACGGATGTAATTCTTGTCGGCCGTACCCCCCGGCGGCCACTAACTCCGCACCCTGTTGGCTCCCGTTGAAGTGCGCCCACACGCGCATGAGAAGGGAATCAACAAAGTCAGAATGTCGAGCGAGGAGTTGATGTGCTGCTAATCCGCCGTGGTGCGCCTCGGCCAAGCGTGAACGAGCTTCTAATATCGACGCTTTACAGGCGGAGATTGAGCACTCTCCGTAAATAGCGAGAGTGCCAGCAGGGGAGGCAGTCACTTAGCCGATCCCTCGCATATTAACGGCGCGCTGCGCTCAGGGGAGGTCACCCGTAAGAATCTCCACACGGTCGTTGGTTACTGCGAGCGTGTGCTCCCACTGGGCACTTAACGAATGATCTTTTGTGACCACGGTCCAGCCATCAGAAAGCAGTCGGGTTTGGGCCCGACCGGCATTAATCATCGGCTCAATAGTGAACGTCATACCGGGCATGATTTCCTGCCCTTGGCCTCGAGTCCCGTAATGAAGAATTTGCGGATCTTCATGAAATCCTCTCCCAATGCCGTGCCCGCAATATTCCCGAACAACAGAAAAACCCTCCGACTCAGCATACTCTTGAATGACGGCACCGATATCACCAAGATGACCGCCAGGACGAACGGCAGCGATGCCGCGACGAAGCGATTCCTTGGTCACGTCGATCAGGCGCTGACCAAGAACGGAGGGTTCACCGACAGCAAACATCCGACTGGCGTCTCCATGAAAGCCGTCCTTGATTACCGTGACATCAATATTAATTATGTCGCCCTTCTTTAACTTTTTGTCACCGGGAATGCCGTGGCAAACCACGTGGTTGACGCTGGTGCATATCGATTTGGGAAATCCGCGATAGTTGAGTGGCGCCGGTATCGCATCCAGGTCATTGACGATATAGGCATGACATATGCGATCCAGTTCGCCCGTGGTAACCCCCGCTACGACGTGGTCGCCGATCATGTCGAGCACCATTCGGGTCAGGTCTCCGGCCACCCGCATTTTCGCCAAGTCTTCAGCAGATTTAAGTTGAATAGCCATGGGTCTCCCGTAGATGGTGTCCCAATTTTAAGGCAAAAATAGGCAGAAGCCCGTGACGTCGCGTTAAAGAGCGCCTTTCCGGAGGTGGAGGACATTGCGGTTTCAGGCTAGAATCCTCTCCCCTAAATCCTGGCGCGGTCCCTTCAACGGACATCCGGGTGCCAAACGTTGATCGTTTGGTCGATGCCCTCGGCCGCGCTGAACAACAACCCCAAAGGAGTAAACGATGACTGACGTTTCTATGCGCCAGATGTTAGAAGCGGGCGTGCATTTCGGGCACCAAACGCGATTTTGGTCCCCAAAGATGGGTCCTTATATTTTCGGAGCCCGCAACAAGATTCACATCATTAATCTAGAGAAGACGTTGCCGATGTATCGCGATGCCGTGAACTTTTTAGGTAGCGTCGCGGCGGCGCGCGGCAAGATTCTTTTCGTAGGTACGAAGCGTCAAGCCGGGCGAATCGTTCGTGAAGAAGCGATCCGATGTAACAGTCCATATGTTGATCACCGCTGGCTCGGCGGGATGCTGACTAACTTTAAAACAGTAAAAAATTCGATTGCCCGTCTGGTCGAGCTAGACGAAATGAGTGTGGAGGGGGCGACGCGAGGACTGACAAAAAAAGAGTCCTTGATGCTCGAACGCGAAAGGACAAAGTTGGATCGGAGCTTGTCTGGAATTCGCGAAATGAAAGGCCTCCCGGATGCGCTATTTGTTATCGATGTGGATCATGAGCGGATCGCGGTCTCGGAAGCGAAGAAATTGGGCATCCCCGTGGTCGGCGTGTGCGACACAAACAGTTCACCGGACGGTATCGATTATCCGATTCCCGGCAATGACGACGCAATTCGCGCGATACGGCTCTATCTTAAAGGTGCTGCCGATGCCATCCTAGAGGCCCGCGCCGCGTCTGCGACAGTTATCGAGGGGGATGCGGATGACTATGTAGAGGTGACCGAAGAATCAGAGGCATCGGTCGCGAGCACTGCGGCAGCGCCGCCCCCGGCTGTCGAGACTTCGGAGCCCACCACGACGGAGCCTGGTGAGCGTGGCGCGGTTCCCGAAGCGAGCGCTTAACGCCGGCGCCTTTTTACTGCGAACCCGAAATAAGGAAGATATTGTGATTACTGCGAGTCAAGTAAAAGAGCTGCGGGAGCGTACCGGGGCGGGAATGATGGACTGTAAGAAAGCCCTAAGTGAAACCGAGGGCGACATGGATGCGGCCATCGATCTTCTGCGGAAGAAAGGTGCGGCCAGTGCTGAAAAAAAGGCTGGCCGAATAGCCGCTGAAGGGGTAGTTCAATTAGCGATCAACGAGGATGCCTCTAAAGGGGTCATGATTGAGGTGAATTGCGAGACTGACTTCGTTGCAAAAGATGATTCTTTCCAACAGTTCGCAGCGGACGTATCTCGTGTGGTCATGGACGAGGAGCCGACCAGTTTGGAAGCGCTTGGCGAAACGACCCTGCCTAGCGGGCAGAATGTGGAGGCGGCGCGCCAGGCGCTGATTGCGAAGATTGGCGAAAACATTGCGGTGCGCCGATTTGAAGTCGTATCGGGAGCATCCGGAGAAGTCTCTGGATATCTTCACGGAACACGGATTGGGGTTCTGGTCAGCGTCAGTGGCGGTCAAGAATTAGGGCGGGATGTGGCAATGCATGTGGCGGCGACGCGGCCGGTCTGCATTAGCGAGGATGACATGCCCGGGGATGTATTGACACGTGAGCGCGAGATTTACAGTGCCCAGGCAGCCGAAAGTGGTAAGAGCGCGGAGATCATTGAGAAGATGGTCGACGGACGCGTAAAGAAGTTTCTTAAGGAAAATACCTTGCTCGGCCAGCCTTTCGTAAAGAATCCCGATATCACCGTGGGCAGACTGTTGAGTGATAACAGCGCTTCTGTCACTACCATGCTTCGGTTCGAGGTAGGCGAAGGCCTTGAAAAGCGCTCAGATGATTTTGTAGCCGAGGTAATGGCTCAGGCAACGGCCGGGTAACTCATGCCAGCGGGTAGTACAGCGCCCGCGGGTAGTTGCCTGATAAAGATCTCAGGTGAAGCCTTAGGGGGAGACAGCGGGAAGGGCGTCGATCAGGCGGCTTTTCGCAGGATCTCCTCTGAGCTTGCCAAAGCCCGATCAGCTGGAGGCCGCTTCGCTGTGGTCGTAGGCGGTGGAAATTTTTTCCGGGGAGCGAGTGCGCTGTCCTGGGATGCGAGCCGCGTCGTCTCTGATCAGGTAGGGATGATGGCTACGACGATGAACGGCTTGCTTTTGGGCGATTGCTTGCGCTCCCAAGGAATTCCAACGTCTGTTTCCGGGGCCTTTAGTGTCGATGGGGTGATGCCGGCGTTCTCGGCTAAAACCGTCGTTGAGGAGTTGTCCTCGGGCACTGTGCCTATTCTGGTTGGGGGGACCGGCAACCCATTTTTCACGACCGATACCACCGCCTGCTTGCGAGCCCTGGAGCTGGGGATAAGGACTGTCATCAAAGCAACCCGTGTGAACGGCGTCTTTGACAGTGATCCTGAGCAGAATCCTTCTGCAATTCGTTATGAACAACTCACTTTCGCTGAGGCGATCGCGAAATCGCTCGCGATCGTCGACATGACGGCTCTGACCCTGTGTCAGGAACAAGGGCTGCACTTGCGGGTTCTTGATCTCGGCATTGAGAATAATCTTGCAAACGCCATGTCCGATATGTCTATTGGGACTCTGATAAAGAGCTAAGGGAGAAGCTTATGATCGAGGAGATTCTTGCCGACGCGGAAAAGCGTATGGGAAAGAGCGCGGAGGCGGTTAGTCTGGAATTTGCCCGAATCCGCACGGGGCGCGCAAGCACGGCACTGCTCGACCATTTATCCGTTAATTACTATGGGTCGGAGGTTCCTATTGCGCAAGCGGCGACGGTGAGTGTGGGAGATGCGCGAACCTTAGTCATCCAGGCCTGGGAAAAGAATATGACCCCCCTCATTGAGAAAGCAATTATGGAGTCTGATCTCGGACTCAATCCGGTAACGGCAGGCGAGGTTATTCGAATCCCGCTACCTGCACTGACGGAGGAGCGCCGTAAGGAGATGACTAAGATTGTCCGGCAGGAGGGCGAGAGCGGGAAGGTGGCGCTACGAAATATCAGACGTGATGCGTTAGGGGATATTAGAGAGTTGCTGAAAGATAAGATTATCGGCGAAGACGACCAGAAGCGCGCCGAAACAAAAATGCAGGCGCTAACCGACCAGTTTGTTAGCAAGATCGATACGCTAGTGGCAGCCAAGGAAGCAGAGGTCATGGAGGTATAACCCCTGCTTCTTGTTCTCCTTAGTGGTTAAACCCGATACGCTGAAGACCAACAATGAGTTCGAGTGCAGACCTTCCTTCACACGTCGCTGTCGTGATGGACGGAAACGGTCGATGGGCACAGGCTCGGGGATTACCGCGTGTCCAAGGGCATCGCAGAGGTGTAGATGCAGCCCAATCGATTACCACTTTCTGTGCAAAGGCCGGCGTCCCTTATCTAACACTGTTCGCGTTCAGTAGTGAGAATTGGCGACGCCCAGAGGATGAGGTCAGTTTCCTAAAAACGCTTCTAATCAACTCCTTAGAAAAACAGTTTGATGAGTTGCACCAAAATAACGTGCGGTTGGATGTTATCGGCGACGTTCGTCCATTCGGCCCCAGTCTAGAGCGGCAGGTCGAGCGGGCGCGGAGTCGCTCGGCTAATAATACCGGGCTTCGATTGACCATCGCGCTCAATTACGGGGCACGCTGGGAAATAACCCAAACCCTGAAATCAATTGTCGAGGACTGTTTGCAAGGTGTCATCGATGCTGAAGCGATCACCGAATCGCTTATCAGCGAACGCCTCACAACATCGCAGTTACCTGATCCGGATCTTTTTATTCGGACCGGCGGGGAGATTCGCCTCAGTAATTTTCTGCTGTGGCAATTGGCCTACACCGAGCTTTTTTTTACCGATGTGCTTTGGCCTGATTTTAATCAAGACGTATTTGATGAGGCCATTACAGCATATCGGGCGAGGCGTCGTCGTTTTGGAAAGACGCAAGAGCAAGTGAATAGAGTGCCTAATCGGTGAGTGAGACAGCGAGACGAATCATTACTGGGTTGATCTTAGCTGCGGTGGCCATACTGGGGATTTTTTTCGCCAGCGACATCTTCATCATCACGATTACCGCGCTGCTCGCATCCGGCGCCATGTGGGAATGGTGTCAGTTGCCTCGGACGGGTCAGTCTTTATTTCGTACCGCGCTCTATTGCGCTGCTGCTTTTCTTCTTACCGCTGTCATGGCTTTTGGCTATCAGAGCTACCCGTTTGCAGTGATCGTCGTCGCAGCCGGGTGGATAGCAGGACTCACCTGGGTGGGATGGATCTCGCTAACAGGCAAAGCTTTTCAATTGAATCCCAGGCCTGCGCTGGGTCTTGTCGTACTGTGTCCGTCTCTCGGGTCGATATCGTTTCTTCGGGAATACAGTCCGGAGGGTGCATTTCTTCTTTTGGCGGTGTGCATGTTGGTCTGGGGCAGCGACATCGGCGCCTACTTTATGGGAAGAAAATGGGGCAGCAGCAAACTGGCGCCGCTCGTGAGCCCAGGAAAGACATGGGAAGGACTTCTTGGTGGGCTCGTTGTCGGTACCGGCGCCTGTTTTCTGATACTCACGTGGACAACGCTTTTTCGACATTTTTCTGGGTGGGTTGTTGTCGGCTTAATTCTTTGTGCGATCGTGAGCGTTCTGGGGGACCTGTTTGAGAGCGCACTGAAGCGTTCGGCCGGTCGAAAGGACAGCGGCGCATTGCTTCCCGGACACGGGGGTTTGTTGGACCGCTTAGACAGTCTCTTGGCAGCGTCCCCGGTGTTTAGCGGGTTGATCCTGTTGCTTGACCCGACGCAGGGCGTTGCCTCGTGAGCACGATCAACAGACTTGCCGTCTTGGGAGCGACCGGGTCGATCGGCGCAAGTGTTCTCGACGTAGCACGGCTGCACCCAGAGCAGATTAAGCCTGTCGCTCTTGCAGGCTGGCATAACATCGAGCGATTAATCGCACTCGCAGAGGAGTTCTCACCGGATCTGTTGTGCGCAGCGGAAGGCGAGTCTGTGGCTCTCGAAGCGCGCGCATCGAGCGCGGGACTTAACTGTGATATCAGAAATGGGTCTGCGGGACTGCTTGAGATATCAGCCGATGCAGGCATCGATACGGTGGTGGCCGGAATCTCCGGTGCCGTGGGGCTCCCAAGCGCTTTTGCCGCCGTTCAGGCCGGCAAGCGAGTCCTGATTGCGAATAAGGAGCCATTGGTGATGTGTGGGGCTCTGCTGATGGCCGAGGCTCGAAAGTCTGGCGCGATGCTCTTACCCATCGATAGCGAGCACAACGCGATCTTTCAATGCCTGCCGAAATCGCTGCAGAGCGAAGTGAGTGGCGGTGGTATTGAGAACGGCGGGTCGTATGATCGATCAGGGATCACCAAGGTAACGCTTACGGCCTCGGGCGGCCCCTTTCTCCGCACCTCCAGCCAAGACCTGCAGGCGGTCACGGTTGAGCAGGCGCTAAACCATCCTAATTGGAAAATGGGTCAGAAAATAACGGTCGACTCAGCGACGCTGATGAATAAGGGGCTCGAGTTGATTGAAGCCTCTGTGTTCTTTGGGATCCCCGAGAGCGATATTGAGGTGGTCATCCATCCACAGAGCGTTGTCCATTCGCTGGTACATTACGCGGATGGCTCGGTCCTTGCTCAATTGGCGTCTCCGGACATGAGGGTGCCTCTAGCCCATGCGCTTGGGTTTCCTGATCGAATTCCTTCTGGCGCGTCGGCATTAAATTTAGTGGGCGTCGAGAGATTAGATTTCGAAGCGCCAGACACTGAACGCTTTCCGTGCCTCGGACTAGCTCGTGAAGCGGCACGGATCGGCATGAGCATGCCGGCGATCCTGAATGCGGCCAACGAGGTCGCCGTTTCCGCGTTCCTTTCGAGGCGCTTGCCCTTTTTGGGTATCCAGGCTCTTGTTGGGGATGTGATGGAAAAATGCGAGTGTCAGGAAGTCTTAAGCCTGAGCGACGCGTTTCATGCCGACCAGACGGGACGAGCCTTGGCGTCAGAGATGCTTGAGACTAAGTGGAGCAACTAGATCGTCTATGGGGTTTGAGTCACTAAACAGCATTGTCTTCTTTCTCGTCGCGATCGCGGTCCTGGTCACTTTTCACGAGTTCGGGCACTTCATTGTGGCGCGCTGGGCCGGCGTTCGGGTCCTTCGATTCTCTGTGGGGTTTGGTCGAAGTATCTGGAAACGACAATCGCATCCTGAGGCAACGGAGTACGTCATCGGCCTTATTCCCTTAGGTGGTTACGTGAAGATGCTCGATGAGCGGGAAGGTCCTGTCTCGACGACAGAATTAAATCGCTCGTTTAATCGAAAACCCCTGTCGAGTCGGGCGCTCATTGTCGCAGCGGGCCCTGCGGCGAATCTCCTCTTGGCCGTGCTTCTGTACTGGATCGTTGGCGTAGTGGGCAGCCAGGATCTGGATCCTGTAATCGGCAAAGTAGCGCCGACAAGTCACGGCGAAGCCGCCGGCTTTCAGGAGGGTGATCGACTTTTGACCATAGACGGGCGGGCGGTCACCGGTTGGTCCGAACAACGCCTTTATCTCCTGAATCAGATAGGCAGAGTTGAGCCTATCGAGTTCGGTGTGCGGCGCATGAACGGTCACGAGAGGGTGCTGACTGTAGACGTGCACGAGTTTTCTGAAGGAGGTTTTTCCTCGTCGTTTCTTACGGGCCTCTTGGGACTCACACCCAACCTACCGGATTATCCGGCGATGATTGGGGATGTCGTTGAGGGCGGCCCGGCGGCGCGTGCCGGCATTCTCAAGCAGGATCAGGTGCGAGGGGTAAACGGCAGGCCTATTTCTGATTGGCCTACTCTTGTTCAAGAAATCGCTTCTCGGCCCGGCGAAACCCTGCGGTTGACTATCGACCGGCAGGGGACGATTCTGGATCTTGCCGTTGTCGCTGAGCGAGTGGAGACGAGCGGTGAGGCGATAGGGCGCATCGGGGTCTATGCGCCCGAGCCACCAGCGCTTGATGACTTCTTAGTCAACACACGTTACGGTCTGATTGAGGGATTAATTCGCGGCGCGGAAACGACCTGGATCATGAGCGCCGTCACGCTTAAGTTGTTCGGTCAGATGATTTCGGGTAGGGCTTCCACCGAGCATCTTAGTGGGCCTATCGCTATTGCCCGATATGCCGGGGAGTCTGCAAGTCTCGGGTTGTCCCAGTTTCTCGCGTTTCTAGCCGTGCTGAGCGTAAGTCTGGGTTTGATCAACCTTTTGCCAATACCCGTGCTTGATGGTGGCCACCTCGTATATTTCCTGATTGAGGCGATAACCCGTCGACCGGTGTCGGAGCGTCTAATGGTATGGGGACAACAGGTCGGCATTTCGTTGATTATCCTGTTAATGGGCCTCGCGTTTTATAATGATCTTTCAAGTTTTTTCTCCTAGAACCCGCAGCATGAAAGCCCGAATGACATCGATGTCTCGCCTCAGAGTTCTGGCCGTTTCCCTTTTGCTATTGATGACTGTGACCCCATCCTTGGCAGACTTTGTGATTGAGGATATCCGGGTCGAGGGTGCGCAGAATATTGAGATCGGGACCATCTTCAACTATCTACCGTTGAAGGTTGGTGATCGGGCGGACGAGGAACTGATTAACGATTCGATAAAAGCCCTGTTCGCCACCGGGTTTTTCCGAGATGTGGAGGTCCGACAGGATGGGGACGTCCTGATTGTGCGGGTTTCGGAGCGGCCTGCCATCGCCACCGTCGAGTTCTCCGGTAACAAAGATATAAAGGACGAGAAGATTCAAGAAGCACTGTTGCAGGTCGGCGTCAGTGAAGGACGCGTGTTCCGAGAAGTGCTATTGGATCAGTTAGTGAAATCAATTCAGGAGAATTATTTCAGCAAGGGACGTTATTCTGCAAAAGTGGATACGGTGGTTACTCCTCTTGACCTCAATCGCGTCGCCATCTCGATATCGATCGACGAAGGACGGGTGGCCCGAATCCGCGAGATTAATATCGTCGGCAATGAAATCTTTTCGGATAAGGAGTTGCGGTCGGTGATGTCTCTCGGGGAGGAAAGCTGGCACAGCTTTATCTCGCAAACCGGGCGCTACAGCAAAGAAGAGTTGATCGCTGATCTAGAGTCTGTGCGAAGTTTCTATCTCGATCGCGGCTACATGAACTTCGAATTGGTATCTTCGGACGTCTCCATCAGCCAAAACAAACAGGACATCTTTATCACGATCTCTGTCAGTGAGGGCGGTCTTTTCGCCGTGGGTTCTGTGTCCGTCGAGGGCGGTGGAGGCTTCTCAGCCGATGATCTTGCCGCACTGATCAATATGCCCGAAGGAGAGGCTTTTTCTCAGAAGAGTCTTGTGTCTTCTCGTACGGCGATCGAGGCGAAGTTGGCGGACCGGGGCTACGCTTTTGCTAACGTAAACGCGATTACCAATATTGACGACGAAAAACGAATCGTAGACTTCATTTTTGCGGTCGATCCTGGCCCGCTGGTGTATGTTCGAAAAATCAATATTCGTGGAAATCAATCCACGCTGGATGACACCATTCGACGCGAAATGCGGCAGCTGGAATCTTCCGTGTTTTCAGCAGAGAAGGTTCGGCGGTCGCGTGAGCGAATCACTCGGTTGGGATTTTTTGACGATGTCAGCATCGACCTGAGTCCGGTCGCAGGCGCGACCGATCAGGTTGACTTATCAGTGGTTGTCAAAGAGAGACCCACTGGCAACTTTATGTTTGGCGCCGGATATGCCGACTCGGATGGGTTATTCCTGGTAGCCCAAGTTCAGCGGGGTAATCTGTTCGGGACCGGTCGAGAGATTAAATTTGACGCTGAAGTCTCTAAGATCGACCAGATATTTGATATCGAATACCGCAATCCTTATGTAACCGCCGAAGGGGTTAGCCGTGCAATTTTTGTCAATCGGCAGAAGACGGATACGGCGTCCGCCACGTCAGCAGACTACCTCTCTGAAACTACCGGGGGTGGTCTTCGCTACAGCATTCCTATGTCTGAGTACAATGCGTGGACGCTAAGCGGCGCCCTTGAAGACGTGAAGCTGGAAGGGACCACGAATACCCCACCGGAATATCAATCGTTCATTGATCGCAATCCCAAGAATCTCGATCTTAATCTGTCCACGTCGTTTTCAAAGGATACGCGGGACAGCATATTTTTCCCGCGAAGGGGCTCTTACCGAAGTGTCTCGGCTGAGATGACGGTTCCCGGTAGCGATTTGGAGTATTACAAGCTATACGCCCGAGGCAGCTTCTTCATAAGCTTAGTGGGTGAGCTGATGCTTAATCTCCGAGGTGACGTGGGCTACGGTTCGGGATACGGGGGACTCCCAGAGCTACCGTTCTACAAGAACTATTACGCCGGCGGTGCTTCCTCAGTTCGCGGTTTCGAATCCAGATCACTGGGACCAATCAGCTCAGGGGCTGATAAGTCACCTTTGGGCGGGTCATTACGCACGGTAGCGAATGCGGAACTGTTTTTTCCAGTCCCGGGGTTTGATGATGGTCGAGATAAGCGGCTCAGCCTATTCTTCGATAGCGGACAGGTCTTCGCTGAGCCCAGCGATTTCGAGCCCGGCGATATCCGCATGAGTGTCGGCGGGGGTTTTCATTGGTTTTCACCGGTCGGACCCATCTCTTTGACATATGCTTGGCCTCTGAATGATGAGCCAGGAGACGATACAAAGAAGTTCCAGTTCACCCTAGGAAGTTTACTCCGCTAACCCATACTCCCAGGTTTTGTCATGAAAAACAGCTTCACCGATATCTCGGCACATTTCACGGCTGCGGTTTCGAGCCTTTTGCTTGTTATCCTTATAAGTTTTTCCAGCGTGGCTGAGGCCCAGCAGGGTGCTCGGATTGGATTTGTGGATCCGGTCCGCCTTATTGAACAGGCCCCTCAGGGCGCACAGGCCCTGAAGAAATTGGAAGACGAGTTTCGCTCAAGAGACGATGGGCTTAAGGATCTGCACAATAAGATCCAAGAAATGGAGGCGGATCTGGAGAAGAACATCTTGGTGATGGACGCCGCTACCGCTCAGACACGTCAGCGTGATATTGAAAATCAGAAACGGCGATTAGCACGCTCTCAACAAGAGGCGCGCGAGGACTACAACCTCCGGCGCAACGAAGAGCTAGCAAAACTACAAACCTTGGTTCGTGAGGTGATCGTGGATCTTGCCAGGGATCGCAATTTCGACTTGGTGGTAGAACAAGCGGTCTATGTCAGTGACGCGATTGACATCACGGAACAGGTGCTCGAGCGTCTTGCAAAGCTCCCTTAAGGATCAACCCACGCATCAGGAAAAAGGGTAAGGCTTATTGTGCAAAACGAGATAGATATCCACAGAATTCGTGAAATATTACCGCACCGTTACCCATTTCTTCTGATTGACCGGGTGGTTGAGCATACGCCCGGGGAGTCCCTGACGGCCCTAAAAAATGTGACCGTCAATGAGCCATTTTTCGAGGGGCATTTTCCATATCGCCCGGTCTTTCCTGGCGTTTTAATGCTGGAGAGCATTGCCCAAGCATCCGCGATACTAGTCAGCCTAATCATCGACGCAAAGGCCAGCCAGAAAAACGTCTATTTGTTTGCCGGTGTTGATAAGGCGCGGTTTAAGGCGCCCGTGGAACCCGGGGATCAATTGATGATCACTGTGCGGCTTGAAGCTCAGAAGCGCGCTCTATGGCGCTGTGCTGGACAAATCGAGGTGGACGGTAAGACGGTATGCGCCTCCGATGTTTTGTTTACGCATAGGCCTATCGAGTGATCGATCCGAGCGCAAGGGTCCATCCCGATGCCATTATTGAGGACGACGTATCGATCGGGCCCTTTACTATCGTCGAGGCAGACGTCGCCATTGGATCAGGGACCCGCATTGACTCGCACGTCGTTGTTCGATCGGGAACTCGGGTAGGGAAGAACAACCGAATTTATTCCTTCGCATCGATTGGCGATGATCCGCAGTTCGCGGGTTACAAGGGTGAAAAGACTTCTCTTGAAATCGGCGATAACAATATCATCCGTGAATACGTCACCTTAAACCGGGGCTCGGCTTCGCCAAGGGGTACGGGGGTGACCCGCCTTGGAGGCGATAATTTCATTATGGCGTACAGCCATATCGCTCACGACAGTGTGCTCGGGGATCACATTATTTTTGCGAACGGGGCGAGCCTTGCCGGCCACGTGGAGGTAGGTGACTACGCGATTCTTGGCGGGTTTACTCTGGTGCATCAATTTTGTCGTGTAGGCCCGCACGCGCTCACCGGGATCGGTACCGTCTGCCTGAAGGATGTACCTCCCTATACTGTGGTTGCCGGGAATCCGGCGAGCACGTTTGGCCTAAACGTCAGAGGGCTGCGGCGACGCGGATTTGATGAACAGGTCATCCTCGGCCTCAAACGCACGTACAAGAGATTGTTTCGCTCGGGGCCAGCGCAGCCGACAGATGCTCGCGCTATAGCTGCAGACTCAGAGGATTCCGAAGGTTCTAACGATGAACACAGTAAGGCGTTACGCAAATTTATTGAAACGTCGGAGCGTGGCGTTATCCGGTAGGGCGGCACTTTGACTTCACGTATGCGTCTGGCTGTCGTCGCCGCTGAACCTTCAGGCGATCGTCTTGGCGCGGGTGTGCTTGCGGCTCTTCGTGATCAATATGGAGATCTCGAGCTTCGCGGCATCGGCGGGCCGGAGATGGCCCGGCTGGGGTTGGACAGCCGTTGCGATATTCATGACCTATCGGTGATGGGTGTCGAAGACCTCTTCCGCAAATTGCCTCGCGCGCTGAATGTTCGTCGAAAGCTTCTGGCCGATTTGTTGCGTGACCCACCAGATCTTTTCCTGGGGATCGACTCTCCGGATTTTAATCTCACGCTCGAGCGCAAATTGCGCAATGCCGGTATTCCAACCGCACATCTCGTGAGTCCCACGGTCTGGGCCTGGCGAGGATATCGACTACGTAAGATAAGAAAATCGGTAGACCATATGCTGGTGTTGTTTCCCTTTGAGGAGGTCTTTTATAGGGAGCGCGGCATACCCGCTACTTGTGTCGGTCATCCCGCTGCGCGCGAGACCGCCGCACTCGATCGCGCTAGCGTTCGAGAAAAATTCGGATTAGAAAGCGACGAGGTCGTAATCGCTGTCCTGCCCGGCAGTCGGGAGTCCGAGATTAATCGTTTGGGATCGATTTTCGCCCAGGCTATCGATCAGATCGCGAGTCGCCATTCTAGAGCACGGTTTCTTGTGCCATTGGCAAATCCGCGAGTGCAGAGTTTGTTCGAGGGAATACTGGCGCGTTCGCCAATTGGCGGGGCGATTACGCTGCTCAATGGTCAAGCGAGAGAGGTCCTCGCCGCCAGCGACGTCGCGCTGCTGGCTTCTGGAACGGCAGCGCTTGAGGCCGCCTTGGTTGGGACACCGATGGTGGTGGCCTACCGGGTCTCGTGGCTATCCTATTGGCTAGCGCGGTTGCTGGCGAAGACGGACAAGGTATCGATGCCGAATCATCTATTGCCTACTCCGCTGATCCCGGAGTTCCTCCAAACACAGGCATCGCCGCCTGCGCTTGCAAATGCCATCTCCGCTCTACTTGAGGATAAACAGCGACTTGAAGAAACTTCTGAGGCCTTACTTGGGATTAGAGATGCACTAAATCTGGATACTAATGCTCTGATCGCCCAACGTGTTACTGAGTTGCGAAGAATTCCCCAAGGCGCATGAGTCCAAGAGCACTACTGGCTGGTGTGGATGAGGTAGGCCGCGGACCTCTCGCCGGTCCTGTGGTTGCCGCAGCCGTCATTCTCCCTCCGTTATTCGACTCGGACAGCATCACGATTGACGATTCCAAACGATTAACGTCGGCAAAGCGAACGAAAGCGGACAAGCTGTTACGACGGGAGGCAGTCTGTTGGGCTATTGGTGTGGCGGGAGTCGAGGAGATTGACCGATTAAACATTCATCACGCCTCTCTACTTGCCATGCGTAGAGCCGTGCTTGGGCTTGTCCATAAGCCCTCCAGAGTCCTCGTGGACGGGAAGTATCTTCCGGATCTCGATATCCCCGGGGAAGCTATAGTAGGGGGAGATGGAATTCACACCGTGATCTCTGCAGCTTCGATAATCGCAAAAGAGTATCGAGACCGGTACATGAGTCGTTTAGACCGAGTTTTTCCAGGGTATGCGCTGGCAAAAAACAAAGGGTATCCTACTCAGGAACACCTTCGGTCCATCAGTGCACTGGGCATCTGTTCCGCCCATAGGAAAACGTTTTCGCCGGTACGACAGATGCTGAACACTGGAAACTAACAAAAGTATTTCAGAACATGGTCTCTCCCCAATTCGTCCATCTCAACCTGCACACCGAATACTCGCTCAGCGAAGGAATCGTGCGTATTAGAGAGGTTGGACACCGGGTCCTAGAGGGCGGCATGCCGGCGGTTGCAATGACGGACCTTGGAAACCTTTACGCCGCTGTGAAGTTTTACCGCGCCTGCCTGGATGCAAATGTAAAGCCCATATTCGGCGTTGAGATCGGCGCGCGATTAAGCAACTCAGAGGTCGGCGGCTCGCTCACCATTTTGTGTCGAAATAATTTCGGCTTTCGACGGCTTAGTGCGGTGCTGACAGAGTTATATACCTCGCCGCGAGATGGTCAGACGTTGTTCGTCAGCCGCGAGCAGCTTCGTGCGCTCGGCAATACGGTAATTGTAATTGCCGGACTGGATAGCGAAATAGGCCGCTTACTGGCTAGCGGGCACTCAGGCGAAGCAGTTGACACCGCCAAGGCGGCTCTTGAGATGTTCCCAGGCGGATTTTTTTTAGAGATTTCAAGAACCGGTCGAGCCGGCGAGGACGCCTTCGAGCGGGGCGCGCTTGACATCGCCACGAAAATTGACGTGCCGGTTGTTGCGACCAATGCGGTGCGGTTTATATCTCCGGATGACTTTGAAGCACACGAGATACGGACCTGTATCCATCAGGGTCGTATTCTTGACGATCCGCGGCGACCTCGGTTGTTTACCGCCCAACAATATCTCCGCTCGGCTGATGAGATGGTGGCGCTCTTCGCCGATCTTCCAGGTGCGTTGACTAACTCAGTAGAGATTGCGAAGCGATGCAATGTGTTTCTTGATTTCGATACAACCCACATGCCGCGCTTCCCTCTGGCCGCCAATGAGTCCGGTGATCAGGAGCTAGATCGCCTGTCGCGGGAAGGCTTAATGGCTTATCTACGGTCGCAGCCGGATCTTTCAGCGGATAACTATATGGAGCGGCTTGATTCGGAAATCGAAACGATTAATCGAATGGGTTTCGCGAGTTATTTCCTGATCGTTGCCGACTTCATTCGCTGGGCGCTTGAGAACGGAGTGCCTGTGGGCCCGGGTCGTGGTTCTGGAGCGGGCTCTCTGGTCGCGTTTGCGTTAGGCATCACTCGTCTCGATCCCATTGATCATGGCTTGCTATTCGAGCGCTTCCTGAATCCGGAAAGGGTATCGCTGCCGGACTTTGATATTGACTTCTGTATGGTCGGACGCGACCGCGTAATCGATTATGTCAGCCAGAAATACGGGGCAGACAAGGTAGCTCAGATCATCACCTACAACACGCTTGCCGCACGAGCCGTGGTGAGAGATGTTGGGCGGGTAATGGGCATGCCGTACGGATTTTGTGATGCGCTGGCTAAGCTGGTGCCTTTCGAAGTGGGGATGACGCTTGAAAAGGCGCTTGCTCAGGACGATGAGCTGCGCCGTCGGTTCAAAGAGGAAGCGGAGGTGACTCAGCTTATTGAGAATGCTCGGCGACTTGAAGGCCTTCCTCGAAACGCAGGTAAGCACGCTGGAGGGCTTGTCATCGCTCCCGAACCCATCTCGGAGTTCTCCCCGCTTTACTGGGAGCAAGGTATGACTCAGGCGGTGACTCAGTTTGATAAAGATGATTTGGAGGCCATAGGGCTCGTAAAGTTCGATTTTCTTGGGCTCCGCACTCTCACCGTTATTGATTGGGCGGTGAAATTAATCAACGAGGAGCGAGCGAAATCGTCCGAGCTGCCTCTGGATATCGATGCGCTTGAACCCACCGATCCTGAGGTTTACCGGTTAATCACAACGGGGCGAACGACCGCTTTATTTCAACTGGAATCAAGAGGGATGCAGGAGTTGATCCAGCGACTGCAGCCCGATCGATTTGAGGAATTGGTGGCACTGGTGGCGCTCTTTCGGCCCGGTCCACTTCAGTCCGGCATGGTGGACGACTTTATCAACAGGAAACACGGTCGCGAGCCTGTTTCTTACCTGCATGAACGCATTCAGTCTGTTCTCGAGCCTACGTACGGCGTAATTCTGTACCAGGAGCAGGTGATGCAGATTGCCCAACAGCTGGCCGGCTTTTCTCTTGGTTCCGCCGACTTGTTGCGGCGGGCTATGGGAAAGAAAAAGCCCGAAGAGATGGAGCGACAACGTCAAATTTTCATCGACGGCGCGACAGATCGAAGCGTTGAGGCCGATACGGCGAGCCATATTTTTGACCTGATCGAAAAATTTGCTGGATACGGCTTTAACAAATCCCATTCTGCGGCCTATGCGTTGCTGAGTTATCAGACCGCATGGTTAAAACGGTATTACCCAGCGCAATTCATGTCGGCGGCCTTATCTGCCGATATGGAGCATACGGACAAGGTGGTTGTTCTGGTAAACGAGGCGAAATCGCTCGGCCTGACCGTTGAGCCCCCTGACGTTAACCGAGGATCTCTCCAATTTGCCGTTGGCGAAGGAGGCGAAGTTATTTATGGTCTGGGGGCTATCAAGGGGGTCGGCGAAAAAGCGCTCGAGAATATTTTGGCCGAGCGCCTAAGCAATGGTCCGTACAGCGACCTTATGACCTTTTGTCGCCGTGTTGACTCTCAGAAGGTCAATAAAAAGACCATTGAAGCTTTAATTTTTACAGGGGCAATGGATGCCTTTAACCCGGACCGGGCGCAATTGCATGCGCAGCTTCCTCAGGCGATGGAAGCCGCGGGCCAGCATGTTGCCAACCTGGCCTCCGGGCAGAACGATATGTTCGGACTGCCGGTCGCGGAACAGGAGGTCAAACCCCAAGAGGAGTCTTCAGGCTGGAGTCCTCGAAAGCGGCTAGAGATGGAACGGCAGTCACTGGGGTTTTACCTGACGGGTCATCCTCTGGAACATTGCGCAGCGGAGATTAATCAGCTCGTCGGCGGACCGATCGGACAGATCCAACCGATGCCGGAGCGCTCGGTTACTATCGCGGGACTGATTCAGGAATTACGAACCTTCCAGAACAGAAGGGGTGAGACCATGGCATTTTTCCAACTGAACGACGGGAAAAATAGTGCCGACGTGAGTATCTTTCCAGATCTCTATGCCCGGAGTCGCGCGACGCTTAATAGCGGCGGCATTGTTCTTGCTCGAGGAACGACAGGTTTGGATGATAGGTCCGGTCTACTCTCCCTCAAGGCAGAGAGCCTATGGACCTTAGATACCGCAAGAAAGATGGCGCTGACAGGGCTGGTCCTGGATCTTCCGAATACGACCCCGCAACCGGGTTTTTCAAAGAAACTGCAAACAGCCCTTAGGGATTTCATCCCAGGTCACACCTCGCTTGTCATTCGTTACCCGAATCCGGACGGGGACCGTGTCTCGATTGCTCTTGGCGACCAATGGCGTGTGTCGCCGAGCGATTTACTGTTTGAAGCCTTATTTCAACTTTGTGGGGATCACGGGATTGTATTTCAGTACAGAACTCAATTACTGGTGGACGAGCCGCCGCGGCCCGTGGAGGCAAGAGCGGCGTAGCGGTGCCGATCTGTCTCTCACATCCGTTAAGGCGTAGGTCGCGGTAAACTATACGGATATGAACAGCGCCCTTGATTTTGAGCAGCCGATAGTTGATCTTGAGGCAAAAATCGAAGAGTTGCGACGCGTAGATGCTGATGGTGGCTTAGATCTACAGAGAGAGATTGATCGCCTCCAGCAGAAGAGTCTCAAGCTTACAAAGGAAGTCTTCTCATCGCTTAGCGCCTGGCAAATTACCCAGGTCGCCCGACATCCCCAACGGCCGCACACCCTCGATTACATACCGCGGGTATTTAGTCATTTTCAGGAGTTATCGGGGGATCGTATGTATCGCAATGATCTTGCCGTTGTCGGTGGACTTGCGCGCCTAAACGGTGATGGCGTAATGGTTATTGGTCATCAGAAAGGTAGAGATACAAAAGAAAAGGTTCGCAGAAATTTTGGAATGCCGGGACCGGAGGGATACCGAAAGGCCCAGCGCTTGATGAAGATGGCAGAGCGTTTTCGCCTACCGGTGGTGACTCTGATAGATACCCCGGGCGCTTATCCTGGCATTGGTGCGGAGGAGAGAGGTCAGAGCGAGGCTATCGCCCGGAGCATTTCTGTCATGGCATCGCTGTCTGTCCCGATCATTTCGGTTGTGATTGGTGAGGGAGGTTCCGGCGGCGCCCTTGCGATTGGGGTTTGCGACCGGTTACTCATGCTCGAATTCTCGACGTATTCTGTCATCAGCCCGGAGGGCTGCGCGTCGATCTTATGGAAGAGCGCGGACAAGGCCGAGACTGCCGCCTCTGCAATGAAAATCACCTCCAGCGCCCTGCAAAAGAACGGTCTTGTCGACGAAGTGCTTTCCGAGCCTTTGGGGGGAGCACACAGAAACGTCGCGCAGATGGCCGAGGATATTCAAGATACGTTGGTCAGGCATCTCTCTGAGCTGCGCCAACTTTCAGCCGAGGAACTGCAGGCGACGCGAGACGCGAGACTAAGGTCATTTGGAAGATTTCGGGACGCCTGAGCGCTTTCAACCGTCTGCTCTCAGCGGTATCGAGCGCGAC
>Ga0181594_10000195_pt1 | contig 51322 bp, 44 predicted proteins | sample 071ome_18_FD_145603 | JGI IMG/M metagenome (GOLD analysis project Ga0181594, IMG submission 145603) | Coastal salt marsh microbial communities from the Groves Creek Marsh, Skidaway Island, Georgia - 071413BT metaG (spades assembly) | ecosystem: Environmental > Aquatic > Marine > Intertidal zone...
TCGAGGACTTCACCGCCCGGGCCGATCAGGCCTTCTGGGATGGCATGCGGCACTTCACCACCGACTGGGACGAACAGATCCGCGAGTTCAACGCCCGAACCGGCACCCGCGTCGACGACTGACGTGACTTCGACCTTCGCCGTCCACGCCGATCGGCTCGATGTCGTCGCTGCGGCCGAGGCTGCAGGCGTGGATCGATCCGCGGTGCTCGACACCATTGACCGCCTCGACGATGCCGTGGGTGCGGTGGCGGGTATCGGGTTCGAGGCGACGCCTTTTGGTCCACAGGCCCGGCTTGCCTCAGCGATCGACCTTGAGGGCGCCGAGCTGTGGGTCAAGAACGAGACCGGCAACGTCAGTGGCTCACACAAGGGTCGGCACCTCTTCGGGGTTGCGCTCCATCTCGCCCTCACCGACGCCCACCCAGATCGGCTTGCGATCGCCAGTTGCGGCAATGCGGCGTTCGCGGCCTCCATGATCGCGGCTGCCATCGAACAGCCACTCGATGTCTTCGTTCCCGACTGGGCCGACGATTCCGTCGTCGAGCACATCGCAACCCACGGCGCAACCGTCGTCCGCGCCCAACGTGACCCCGAACGGCTCGGTGATCCCGCCCACCACGCCATGGTGGAGGCAGTGGCTGCCGGAGCGACCGCATTCTCGGTGCAGGGCACCGACACACCGATGACCGTCGACGGCGGGCGAACGATCGCCTACGAGATGCTCGACACCCTCGGCGAGCATCGCATCGATCGGCTCCTGATCCAGGTCGGCGGCGGCGCGCTCGGGTCGGCTGTCGCCTCGGGCCTTCAGCGGGTGCTGGGTGACGACGCCCTCCCGATGATCCACGCCGTGCAGCCGGAGGGGAATCATCCGCTCGCCCTCGCCTGGGACCGAATCGTCACCGAGCTCGGGTACGACCAGCCGCGTCACAACCTTGATCGGGCCGAGATCGCGGCTGAAATCGGGCGGATGCCAGCCGACCCCCGGCGAGCGTTGCTGGGCCGAGTTGCCGGCGACGCCGATGCCTACATGCAGCCCTGGCCTCGGGAGCCGAAGTCGTACGCAACCGGGATTCTCGACGACATCACCTACGACTGGCTCCCGCTGGTCGATGCCATGCTTGCCTCGGCCGGTCATCCGTTGGTCACCGGCGACATGGAGTTCCGAATGGCGCACATGCTGGCGCATGCCCACACGGACATCGCCGTGTGCCCAACCGGTGCGGCGGGACTCGGCGGCTTGCTCACCTTGCAGCGTGACGTTCGGCCCGACCTCACCGGGAAGCGGGTTGCCCTGATCTTCAGCGGGCATCAACGTGACGGAGACCCGCGCCCCAATTGAGCATGCGGTCCTGGCGAGCCCAGACCGCTAGCGTCGCCGGGTGCCTGCTGCGGAACGTCGCATCCTGACCTTGGCGATCGTGCTGGCATCGGCGATGGTGGCGCAGGCGTTCGGCCGGTTCACCTGGGGCGTGGTCCTCCCCGAGGCCCGTGATGACCTCCTGGATGGCTCCAATACCGCGGCCGGGCTGTTCGGCTCGCTCAATGTCGGTGCGTACTTGGTGGGAACAATCGTCGTTGCCTGGCTCGCTTCACGGTCGTCGTTGGTTGGTCTGGTCAAAATCGGGCTTTGCCTCTCGACCTCGGGTCTTGCGATCGCGTCGTTCACAACCGACCCGCCAGTGCTCGCCGCCGCCCTCGTGGTGATGGGGCTCGGCGGCGCAATCATCTGGGTTCCGGTCCCTGGCATTGCCGCCCGGCAGTTCCCGCCGGAGCGTCGAGGGTTTGCCACGGGGATCGCTGGTGTCGGGATCGGGCTCGGCATTGTGTTCGCAGGCCGGATGGCCGCCTGGCTGCGGGGCGGCGATCAAGATGTGTGGCAGACGCTCTACCGGATCGAACTGGCGATCGCCCTCGTCGTCATCGGGTCGGCATTCCTTTTCCTTCGCAGCCAGGGCGAACGGCCGTCGGTGGCCGGCGGCTTCGGTGGGTTCGGCGCGTTGCGTCAGGTCGAGGGATGGAAGGCGCTCACCGGTGCCTACTCGGCGTACGGGTTCAGCTACATCCTCGTGATCAGTTTCACGGTCGCCCGTCTCGAAGATGACGCCGGTTGGAGTTCAGGCCGAGCAGCGCTCGCCTTCACGACCATCGGATTTGCTGTGGTGGTCGGCGGATTGATCATCGGTTCGATTTCGGACCGTTTCGGGCGCCGTCCAACGATGGTGTTCGCCTTTGTCTGCTGGGCGGTAGCGGCCGTCGGCATCCTGACCGGAGAACTGATCATCGTGCTCGGATCGGCCGTCTTGGTCGGGATCATGTTCAGCGGAATTCCAGCGACGATCATTGCGCATGTCGTCTCCCACACCGACCAGCGCGCCTTCGGTCCGGTCTTCAGCGCGACCACCCTCGCCTTCGGAGTGGCACAGGCCGTCTCGCCCCAGATTGGCGGCGCCATCGCAGACTGGCAGGGGTCATTCACCGCCGTCTTCGTGCTCGCTGCGGTGGTCGCCCTCATCGGTGCCGGTGCCGCATGGTCGCTGCCGGACGAACGGGCCGACGCGACCGCAAGCACAGAGCGCTGACCCTCAACGAGCGCCGTGTGGCGTCCTCCAGGGTGTGCCCGGTATGTCCGGTTCAGGCTTCGGGGTCGGCGTCGTAGATCCACGCCGTCGAGTCGGTCCCATCGGCGAGCGTGATGGTGGTTTCGATGCGCCGATACCCCGGACCCTCGAACTCGTCGATGCGTCGAAGGTGGTGCTCAAGGTCGTCGGATTCGAGCACATCGACGGTCGTGTGGGGGGCGTTGGGGTCGATGGTGATGCCGGGGTAGCCGTCGGCCGGGCCCCAGGTGATGTCGTACACCCAACCCCGGACGGTGGCCTCGTACCATTCGCCAGCGATCCCTCGAACCTCGTAGTGGTGTTCGCCGCCCGGTCGCAGTGTGCCGTAGAAGGCCATTCGCATGCTGCTGGTCTAGCGGCTCAGAGCGGGTGGGTGGGTGTCGGGCCTCACGGCGCTCGTACCTGAGCGGTCCTGGCGCACGATCCGAGCGCGTGGTGTGCCGGTATCGATCTGCGGTGTCAGTCGATGTCGGTGATCGACTCAGTTGCTGATGCCTCGGCGAGTTCGTCGGTCGTGGCCCGTACCTGCTCGACCGCAGCTCGCAGATCGGGTAGATCGACTTCGATCGCACCGTCGTCGCCGAGGAAGACGAACACCATTCGGTGGACCAGTTCGCTGGTCGCCGCTTCGACGGCCGCGGCGTACGCCGCGCCCTGGAGTCGGTAGCGGGCAAGTTTCTCGGTGATCGCCGCCTCGTCGGGGACATGATCGGTTTTCCAGTCGACCACGACCAGACCGCCATCGTGTCGGTAGAGGAGGTCGACATAGCCCTCGACCAGGTGGTCGCCGATCGGGGCCGCAACCCACAGTTCGCGCCAGAAAGCGCCGGCGGCTGCCTCCCGAGCGACCGATGAGGCGAGTGCGTGGCCCGCGAGTTGTTCGACGACGGTCTGCCGGTTGGCGACACCCTCGGTTGCGGCCTGCGCAGCAGCGGCCTCGGCCAAGCCGCTGCCGGTTTTGAGGTCGACGACTTGGAGCACGCCGTGCACCGCTCGCCCAACGGCAGGGCCGTACCGGCCCCTCTGCCAGGGGGGAAGATCGACGTCTCGGGGCGGCGTGTCGAGGCCCGGTTCGCTGGCACTTGCTGCCTCGCGGGCGAGGGTCGTGGCAGATACCACGGTGCGGACGGACGCAGCGGCGAGCCCCTCCGCCCGAGCCGATGCCCAGGTGTCGCGTTCGGGGATCTCGGCCGGGGCTGGCCGGGCCGGAACTCGTCGCTGGCCGGGAACCGGGCGCAGGGGCACGCTGAGATCGGTGGTGAGTGCTGGTTCCGCGATGACCGAGGCTCCGGTTCGGTTCTCGTTGTCTGTGCGGTGCAAACAGACCACGAGGTGATCTCGGGCCCGAGTCGCAGCCACGTACAGAAGACGCAGACGTTCGTGCTCGTCCATCTGCTCATCGATCGGCTTCCAGGCGTCGTAGCCCGCTGAGGTCACGTCGCCCGAGAGACGAAGCACCGGGTCGGCCGCCGGCGGGAAGGCGATGCCCGGACCTTGAGCCGGACGGCTGATCTTGGTTGTCATCCCGGCGAGGATCGTCACCGGGAACTCGAGCCCCTTCGACCCGTGGATGGTCATGATCCGAACGCTGTCGTCGTCGGTCTCGGGAAGCACGGTCTCCGACACCCGAGCGCTATCTGCGCCTTGGAGGCGCGCCCATTCGAGGTAGGCGCGAAGATCGGCCCCGCCGGCGTCGACCCACGCCCGGGCCTGGTCGACCACGAAACGGAGGCGCCGCCACACGTCCCGTGGAGCACTGGTCGCCGTGGCGATCTCGAGCACGCCTCGCTCACGGATGAGGCGATCGAGGAGTTCGGCTGGTGTCGACCAGAGCCGAGCCTCGTGGAGGGTCTGGAGGTGTCGGAGCCCATCAGCCACCGGGTGCCCCTCGGTGCCGTCGGGCACCGGCAGCCGAAGCGAGAAGCGTCCACCGACGCCGAGTCGCCAGTGCGCAAGGTCGTCATCGCCGCAGCCATAGACGAACGACCGGAGGGCAGCGACGGCCGCGAGTTCGTCGGTCGGGTCGGCCACTGCGGCAAGCGCAAGCAGCACCTCGCGGATCTCCCGGGACGCGTACACGAGGGACGAGGTCTCAGCCCGGTACGGAATCCCCGCTGCGTCGAGCGCGGACTCGAGCGTCGCCAGGCTGGTTCGGGCGGGCAAGAGGATGCAGATGTCGTCGGCTCGAACGGGCCGCCAACCGCCTGCGCCGTCGTCAGTGCTCCACGGCGCCTGCTCATCGAGCGCCGTCGAGATCGCGGCAGCGATGTCGCGACTTTCCACTGCGCGGAGCTCATCTGCCGACAGCTTGTCGGTGATCAGGTCGATGCCGAGGACGCCGACTGGGGGCCCGCTTGGTGCTGCCTCGTCGCGGTGGGCGCTGAGTGGCACGTACTCGGGCTGGCTTCCGGGCTCCGGTTGGATCAGCTGTCCGAAGACATGATTGATCCACTCGATGATGGGCGCAGTGGTGCGGAAGTTGACGGTCAACGCGGGCCGGTCCGCGATGTGTTCCCGGGCGGTCAGGAAGGTGGCGATGTCGGCACGACGGAACCGGTAGATCGACTGTTTTGGATCGCCGACAAGGAACAAACTTCCCGGCCGGGTCGGGATCTCGTGCCACGCCTTTCCTTCGACATCGTCGGTGTCGGCTGCGATGAGGACAGCAAGCTCGATCTGGATCGGGTCGGTGTCCTGGAACTCGTCGAGCAGGAGTCGGGGGTAGCGGGCACCGAGCGCAGTTCGGACGTCGGGTCCGTGGACAGGGTCGCGGAGGAGTCGGCGGGCCCGGACGAGCAGATCGTGAAATTCGAGCCGGCCGATCTCGCGTCGCTCCTCCGCTAGGTCGAGCACGAAGCGTCCGAGATGGCCTGCGATGTGAGCAAGCGCGCTGGCGGTGATGGCGGCCACTGCTCGGTCGCAGGCCTCCATGAGATCCTTGAACTCCTGGCGGACCTCGTCGACCGGGACCCGCCAGTTGTCTTTCCTGCCCGAGCGGCCGACCTTGATCGCTCGTCGGGAATCCTTGCCGTTGCTCGACATGGCGGTGGCGTGCGCCATGGCATCGATGTCGTCGAGGGCACCAGCGAGCGCTTCACGATTCGCCCAGAGGTCCGGGAATCGCTTCAGCAGTGAGTCGTCGACTCCTGCAACAGCGAGGTGCCGCATTTCGTACAGCGTGTCGATTCGGTCGAGAAGCTCAGCGCGGTCGAAAGGGGGAGGAACCGGTGCGTCGAACCGAAGTCGTTCCTCGACAAGGTCCCAGTTGGCGGCCATCCGCAGGGCGAGGGTGCGAAGTGCATCCAGCCGCACCCCAGCAGCCTCGAGGCACAGCAGGGTGCGCGCCATCGTCGAGTCGTCGAGCAAGGTGTCGAGAAACAGTCGCCATCGCTGCTCGAACTCGACCTGACTTGCAATCTCGTCGAGCACGTCGACGCCGGGCGGCAACCCTGCCTCGACGGGGTGCTCGGCGAGCAGTCGCTGAGCGAAGCTGTGGAGCGTGCCGATCGCAGCGCCGTCGAGCTGGAGCAGAGCGTCGCGTGCCCGCGCCGCGATCGACGGATTGTCGGAGCGCGTCGCTGCCTCAAATCGCTGGCGAACACGGTCTCGAAGCTCGGCAGCCGCCTTTTCGGAGAAGGTAATGGCGGCGATCGAATCCAGTGCGATGCCGTCGTCGACGACGAGCGCCTCGACCCGATCAACGAGCGCGCGGGTCTTGCCCGAGCCAGCGCCGGCCTCCACAAATTGGTTGGCTTGACGCTCGTGGCGAATGCGGTCGCGGTGTGCCTGATCGACGGGGAGACGTTCAGCCACGATCATCTCCACACAACTCGACATAGGTGGCCAGATCGGGGTGGACGCGAATCCGCTTCCAGTCGGCGTACTGGTGGTTGAGCCCCAGGCCGTCGGGCTCACAGAACACACAATCGACCCAGGGGCGGGATCGAGGGACGGCGGGGTGGGCGGGGTAGTGGCCCGCCGTGATGCCATCGATGACCGTGGTGACGGTGGTAAGCACGTGCTGCTCGATGTCGGGGGAGACGGGGTAGCCGATGGCTTCGAAGCCTCCTCGACTCGTGATGAACCAGTACGTGCCGCGGCCCGCAGCATCAGGTCGATCGAGGATGGTGCGCGCCGCTGCGGTGTACAGCCCGAGCTGCAGATGGGTGCCGCCCGGCGTTGGCTCGTCGGCGCTGACGTCGCCGTAGCCGTTGGTCGAGCCGGTCTTGTAGTCGACAACCACAAGGGTGTCGTCGGCGCTGAGATCGACGCGATCGATCGCGCCGCGCACCGAAAGCGTGCGTCCATCGGGAAGCCGAAGCTTGATGGGCGGGGTGGCTGACCCCGGCATGCCGAACGGCAACTCGGTCGCGATCGGTCGGCTGCTGTAGGCGGCGCGCTGCTGTCGGTCGAACTCGACGAAGGTCTCCAGATCGCGAAGCAGGATCTGTCGATCGCGACCCCAGTAGACCCGGCGTCCGACCAGGCCGCGTGCCTGCATGCGATCGGCCTCCTGTTCAGCGATTTCCCGAAGTCGGCTGATCGCAGCAGGGCCCCACGGTTGGCCAGGCTCAGGCACCGTGTTGTTGGTGATCGCTTCGGAGATCCAGGTGTCGAGTGCGTTGTGGAGCAACGAGCCACGGGTGAGGGGAGAGATGCGATAGAGCTCTTCAGGGTCCTCCACCGCGGTCACGCCGAGGACGTAACGGACGAAGTAGGCGTGCGGGCAGGTTGCCCACGCCTCCAGGCGCGTCGCTGAGGTGACGCTGCCGACTGCGGTCGGGTCAGGCAGCTGCACCCCGCGAAGATCGCCGTCGGTTGCGAGGTTGCCGTCAAAGCGGGTGTACGCCTCGGACAGACGAGCGGTGAGGAGTTCGGCCCCCCGACGGACCTCAGGCCGCTCGGCAGGGACCGGCGATGAGTCGAAGTGGTGGCCAGCCTCGGTGTGATCGAGAAGGGATCGGACGTCGTACTCCTGGACCGAAGCCGGGAAGGCGGTCGACCGGAGCCCGGCAACGAACGACGGAACCTCCTCCACCCAGGGGCCAGTGCTGGCTGCAAGGTGTTCGGCAGAGGGACGTACACCGTCGCGGGCTTCGGTGGAGTCGAGTAGCCAGCGTGATGGCGCCCGCTCGGCGTTGCGACGCAGATCGCCTCGCGGAAAGGTGAAGGTGACGTGACGTGCCGCTGCCATCACGGCAAGCAACGATCGGTGATCGTCATCGATCCGGTCGGTACGCTGGGGGAGATCTGGCCCGATGAGCGTTCGGACGCGGTCGGGGAGGAGCGGGTCGTCGCGACGTCGAGCAGGAACCGAACCCTCGGCCATCCCGACGACGATTACTTCGTCGAGTTCGAGCGCAAGACCGGCCTGGAGCGGACCGACGAGGACACCATCCCCGAAGCGGCCATGGCGTCCGAGGTCGTCGGCGAGCTGGAGTGCGAGGGCGCGCCGAAACGCCATCGGTGAAGGATCGGGGTCGATGCCGTCGAGGTCGCCGAGCCGATCGATCGCGGCGTCGATGCGTTGCGCGGCAGCCTGCTCTTCGGGCGGCCATTCGGCGCGGAGTGTCTCGCCTCCGAGATACGTGCGGACGAGGGATCGGCACCAGGACGCCAATCCCGACCAGCTTGCGCCTTGTCGGCCGGGGCGAAGTGCGCCGTCGAGTGATGTGACGAAGGCAGCGAGTTCGCGTGCGGCGGCGGCGTCACGGCGAAGACGTTCGGCCCGCCATTCGTTTTCGTCGTCGCGTTCGGCTTCGGTCGCATCGGCCTCAAGGTCATCGGCGTGGCGGCCAAGGCGGTTCTGCCATTGCTCGAGTCCGCCGCCGACCCCCGCCGCTCGAGAGGCTCGCTCCCAGGCCGCAACCGGCGCAGGACGATTGTCGGAGCCTCGGACTGGGGCCCCGGCGAGCCAGGCGGCGATGTCGTGGCGCGAAAGGTCATGGTCGGGAAGGGCGAGCAGGGCGAGGAGCGACCGACCCAGCAGTGATGTCTCGGCGGTGCGGACCGATGCGCCGAACCATGGAATGTCAGCAGCCCCGAGCGCATCACCCAGGAGCCGGGCGTATGGGTCGCGAGTGCCGTAGAGCACCGCCATGCGTCCGAGATGGGTGCCGCGGCGGGCGGCGTCGACGATCAGTCGGATCGCATGGCGAATCTCATCGTCGGCATCGGAGACGCTGAGGATCCGATCGGCGACCGGTGGGTTGCCGATCTCGTCGTTTGGCATGGCCCCACCGATCGTTTCGACCGAGCGGCAGACGGCAGCGTCGGCGTCGGCGTTCCCCGTCACGCCGGCAATGACCGAGACCGACTGGTGGGCTCCGAGGGTGCGCAGGAGCAGCGCCTGACTCGAGGTGAGTCGCTGGGGGAGAAACACGATGGTGGGCCCAAGGTCGCGCAGCACTGGTGGCTCGTCGGGAAGAACACCGACCGCAGCGCGCACGAGATCCTGTTCGTTGGAGAAGCGGAACCGGAGGCGGGCAGTGACGGCCCGGTGCACGCGCACCACGTCGCTGATCCGCGACGACGTCGCAGGCGCAGTGAGGCGATCGAGCCCGGTCGGGCCGATCTCGGAGAGATCCCGGTGGGCTCGAACGAGCGAGCGTTCGGTCGCCGGATGTCGGGCAACGCCCGCGAAGTGCCCCGGGTCGTCGCGGAGCACGGAACGCACGGCGCCGGCCACCACGGGGGTGGACACGGGTCGGCGACCCGAGGCGGCGATGGACGATCCGCCGAGGAGTTCGGCGAGCCGGAACGGGGTGAGGAAGGTGACCGCAGCAACCCCACCGCGACGCCCGAGAGCCCGTCGTGCGGCCAGGCCGACCTGATTAGCCGAGACGAGCACCGAGACCGGCCGCAGCGGGTCACCGGCTTTGAGGCGCGCCACTTCGGCCGCGAGAGCCTCGTGAGCGGCGGCCCCGTAGGGCGTGGTGGTGACCGTGATCGGCATCGATGCGATCGTACGCAGACCGCGTGACAACGGCGGGTCGGATGCGCCGTTTCGCTTAGCCCCGATCGGCGAGGTCGTACTCGGCGATGATGACCGGGTGGCCGTCGTCAACCCGGCTGAGGGGGCGCCCGTCCTCGACGAGGCCGACCGGTCGGCATGCTCGGCCGATCTCGCCGGTCATAGCATCGCCGAGCTCGGTGCGAAGAGCATCGGCGGCGGAGGTTAGGCGGGCAACGATCTCGGGGTGGTTACGCGCGATATCGGTTCGCTCGTCAATGTCGGTGTGGAGGTCGTAGAGCTCGGTGACCGGCGCTCGGGTCTGGCCGTCGTTGGCGACCAACCGCAACTTGTATCGGTTGTCTCGAATCGCTTCGAGATGGGACTGGTTGAAGTAGGCGAACGTCGAACGGGGGCTTGAGGCACCGTCGGTGAGCACGGCACCGATGTCGTGGCCGTCGATCGGTCCTCGTGTCGTCGGGTCGGCGTCGCACCAGGTTGCCAACGTCGGGAGGAGATCGAGGGCGGTCGTCAGTGCATCGGAGGTCGACCCAGCCGGCACTTGTCCGGGCCAACGGACGATCCCTGGTACCCGCATGCCGCCATCTCGGGTCTGCCCCTTGCGGCCCCGCAGGGGCAGGTTGCTGCCTTCCCCCGGGCGGGCGAGCGCGCCGTTGTCGCTGGTGAAGATCACGATCGTGTCGTCGGTGAGGCCCAGCGCGTCGAGTTCATCGAGGAGGGCGCCGGTCGCCCAGTCAATGGCATGGACGGCCGCCCCATACGGGCCGTTTCGGGAACCATCGTGGAAGCCGGCTTCCACGTAGAGCGGCAGGTGCACGTGCATGTGGGCGAAGTACAGAAAGAAGGGGTCGCTGCCGGCGGCCCGCATCATCTCGATCGCATGCTCGACATAGCGGCGGGTCAGCATCGTTTGGTCGGGCTGCTTTTCGACCACGGCCGTGTCGCTCATGAGCGGCAGGGGTGGATAGGGGAGCGGTGGCACCGCAAAGCCAGCTTGGCGCCATGTCTCGAGTTGTTCCTCGGTCGGCTCGTTCGCCTGGTTGCCCATGTCGTTGGAGTACGGCAACCCGAACCATGTGTCGAAGCCGTGTTCGGTGGGAAGGAACTCGGGTTGGTCGCCGCAGTGCCACTTCCCGACGATGTGGGTGCGGTAGCCAGCCGATTTGAGCATCGATGCGATGGTGGTTTCGGCCGGGTCGAGTCCGTGAGGCATGCCGGGAAAGAGCACCCGGTGGCCGTCGAAGTCGTCGAACCCGATGCGCGGGGGGTAGCAACCGGTCAGCATCGACCCACGCGACGGCGTGCACACCGGCGACGCCATATAGAAGGACGTGAGCCGCATTCCCTCCTGGGCGACTCGATCGATCCGAGGCGTGTCGTGAACTTCCGATCCGTAACAGCCCAGGTCTCCGTAGCCGAGGTCGTCGCAGTTGATCAGCAAAACGTTGGGGCGTCGGGTCATGGCCGGAGGCTAGGCGCTCGCTCCCCATCGATGGGTCTGCAGAACTCGGATCGGCTGTCTGGTGATGTTCGCGCCGTCACCGTTCGGGTGGAGCAACAAAGTCGATGAGTTCCTCGACGGCGCCGAGGAGGGGGGTCTCGAGGTCTTTCCAGCTGGTGACCCTGCCGAGTATCTGCTTCCAGAACGCAGCCGGTGTTGCGTTGACCCCCAATGCGGCGATCACGCCTTCCTTCCAGGGTTGGCCTTTGGGTACATCGGGCCAGCGTTCGATGCCGATCACCGACGGCTTGATTGCCTGCCAGATGTCGACGAAGGGATGCCCGGTGATGAGAACGTTCCGGTCGGCGATCTGCTCGGCGATGCGGGATTCTTTGGAGCCGTCGACGAGGTGGTCGAGGAGGATGCCGAGGCGGCGGCGATCATCCGGGCGAAAGCCGCGTACCCGCTCGGCGAGATCGTCGGCGCCCTCGAGTTGTTCGACGACCACGCCCTCGACTCGAAGGTCCGCCCCCCACACCTTTTCGATGAGTTCGGCGTCATGGATCCCCTCGACCCAGATCCGGCTTGCTCGCGCGACCCGGGCGGGGACATCGCCGGCGTCGATGGAGCCACTCGCGGTGATCGTCGGTGCCGCAGGTTCGGCTCTGGGAGCGACCAGGCGGCACGGGACGCCCTTGCCGTCGATGTCGGCCCGCACGGACCCGTCGGCGTAGCGGACCGTGTGGTCCTTGCCGTAGCGATCTCGCAGGACAAGGCGGGGCGGGGCAAACGACACCAACGCCCCGACTACCCCCGTGGTGCGATCCTCAAGCACCAGGCCCCGGTGGGCAGCGACGATCGGGTAGTCCCGCTTGGGGGTGCGGCTCCCCGATGGATCGAGTGGGCCTGAGAGCATGCCGTCGGTGCTGTAGCCGGTCACGACGCTGACCGTAGCCTCTGGCCGTCCAGCCGAGTGGCCACTCTGGGAGTAACAACTCCTACAATATGAGTGTGGACTACCACGTCGAGGAACTCGCCGACCGGGCCGGAGTCGCGGTCGACACGATTCGCTACTACCAGCGCGAAAAGCTGCTTGCGGCGCCGCGCCGTGAAGGCCGTCGCGCCTTCTATGACGATGACCATCTCGACCGAATTCGAGAAATCCGGGGCCTTGCACAGCAGGGATTCAGCCTCGCCCAGATACGGGCACTCTCCGACGGCGACGGCCCCGGACTCCTCGGCGATCTCGCCGAACAAAATGCAGCTGATCCTGATCTCGATAAGACCGAACTCGCCCGACGAGCAGAGGTCCCCGAATTCATTGTCGACGTCGTCGTGAGCGCCGGTCTGCTCGCTCCGGTCGGTGAGGGTGCGGAGCAGCGGTTCGCGGCGGACGCCGTTGACATGCTCGTCGCCGCCCGGACCCTGGTCAGCGAGGGTGTTTCGCTCGAAGAGCTCACCGCCCTCGCGATGCGCCACGCCACCCACGTCGAGGATGTCGTCGATGACGCAATCCAGCTGTTCAAGCGCAACAGCGATGCCAAAGGCCGCGACCGCGCCGAGCTGGTAGGCCTGATGCATCGCCTCGTGCCGGTCGCCTCCTCGCTTGTGGGCCGTCACTTTGAACGAACCCTTCGCACCCGCGCCCTTGCCCGCCTCGGCGATGACGCTTCCTCCGGTGGTGGGGTTGTCGTTTTTGCCCGGAAGTTGGACCACCGAGTCGACCCAGTCGCGGTTTTTGCCGCATCAACCGACCATCACCGTGCGCTGTGGATCTGTCCCGATGATCGGCTCGCCCTCGTCGCCCTCGGCGCCGCCGAACTCATCGAGCCGCATGGCGACACTCGCTTCTCGGCCGCGTCGGCGGCGCGCGCTGCGCTGGGAGCCCGCGTCCGTCGTCACGGACCGGCTGATGCGCCCGCACCGGTGCTGGTCGGCGGGTTTTCCTTCACGACTGGGACTCGTTCGTTCGAACCGGACTGGTCGGGCTTTCCCGACGCTCGCTGGGTCCTTCCTGAGGTCACCGTCGTCGACCGCCCCGACGGCTCATGGCTCCTCGCCGCGACTGCACTCGCTGAGGGCGAGGACGAGAACGCGGCACTCGATCTACTCGAGGCCCGACTCGAAGAGATGGCCGCGACCACACCACCGTCCCCCGTCGAACTCGGCGAGATCGTGCGGGGCGATGCCGCCAGTCAAGACGATCACTATGTCGCCCGTGTCGCCGACGCCATCGGCGCCATTCGCGCCGGCGCTCTGGACAAGGTCGTGTTGGCACGGGTCTTCCGGCGGGGTCCGATCGACACGCCTGCGGTGCTCCGGGCGCTGGCGGACCGATTCCCGGCCTGCGCAACCTTTGCGTTCGGGGTGGGTGACCGGGCATTCATCGGTGCCTCGCCCGAGCAGCTCGTCACCCTCGATGGCCGAGAGGTGTCCACCGTGGCCCTCGCCGGCACGACCGACACCGGGCAGGACGCAGCCGCCGACGCTGCGCTCGCAGCGGCGATGTTGGCGTCGCCCAAGATCCGCTCCGAGCATCAATTCGTCGTCGACGACATCACCGCCCGTCTCGCAACCCTGGGGCTCGTCGGTGAGACCAGCAACGAACCCGAGGTGATGCGCCTCGCCCGTGTCCAGCACCTGCGCACGCCGATCACCGCACGAGTCGAGCGTCGCGCTGGCGGGGTCAGTGACATGGACGTCTTGCGGGTTGCCAATGTGCTTCACCCCAGCCCTGCGGTGGGAGGTACGCCATCAGATCCTGCGGTCGAGTGGATTCTCGCCAACGAGGGCTTCGACCGCGGCTGGTACGCAGGTCCCGTCGGCTGGACCGATCTCGATGGCAACGGCGAGCTTCGAGTCGCGTTGCGGTCTGCGCTGGTCGACGAATCTGAGGTACAGCTCTTCTCGGGTGCCGGGATCGTGGCCGACTCGGTCGCCGAGGACGAACTGGCCGAGACCGGGGTGAAGCTCCGAGCCCTTCTCGACGTGATGGAGTCCGTTCAGTGACCGAGTCCGATCTCTCAACTGCGCCCGATCCGGTCTACGACCCGATCGCCGCCTTTGCTGCTCAGCTCGCTGCCCACGGCGTGCGCGACATCGTGATCTCGCCGGGGTCCCGATCAACCCCGTTGGCGGTCGCGTTCCACGCCCACCCCGACCTGCGCACCTACATTCAGCTCGACGAACGGTCGGCCGGGTTCTTCGCCCTTGGCCAGGCCAAGGCCTCCGGCCGGCCATCGGTCCTCATCTGCACGTCCGGTACCGCGGCGGCCAACTATCTGCCGGCGGTGGTCGAGGCCAACCATGCATGCGTGCCGATGGTCGTCTGCACCGCCGATCGCCCGCCCGAGTTGCGGGGCTGGGGTGCAGGACAGACGATCGATCAGGTCGGAATGTTCACAACCAATGTCCGATGGTCTGTCGACCTGCCGGTCCCGTCGGACTGGTCGGAGTCGGCCGCCCGCATGGCGGCGAGTCGTGCCTTCGAGGCGGCGACCGGCGACGGGCGGGGACCGGTGCATCTCAATTGGCCGTTGCGCAAGCCGCTAGAGCCGGCTGGCGCGGTGCCGGTGCGGACCTTTCCGCCGGTCAGTCGCAGCGGCTCACCGGGAGCGAACTGGGCACCCGAAGGCCTCGATGACCTCATGGCGGTCGAGCGGGGCGTCATCCTCGTTGGCCCTGACGCAGCGCCAGGCATGAAGCCGGGTTTCCGTCTCGCCGACGCGATCCAGAACCTCGGTGCTGCGACCGGGTGGCCGATCATCGCCGAGCCGATGACACAGCTGCGGTTTCGAGACGGCGATGCCCTGATCGCCACCGGCGAGCACCTGCTCAAGCATCCGACGGTGCTCGACGAACTGCGCCCCGATCTCGTGGTGCGATTCGGGGGTGCCCCGACGACCGGCCCGGTGAACCAGTGGCTCGAACGGATCCGTCCGGACCGGGTGGTCGCCGTTGATCCTGAGCGGCGGTGGCATGACGCGTCGTTCACCACGACCGAACACCTCGACGTCGACCCCTTGCTCCTTGCGCTCAGCGGAGGCCGACGAGCCCCCTCGGCACCGAGCTCATGGCTGGCGCGTTGGCGGGAACTTGATGACGCAGCAGTCGAGGCCATCGATCGAGTGGTCAGCACCTCGGCGCGCACCAGCGCCTCCGTTGTCCGTGACCTGTGCTCGATCGCCGACGGTGAGCCCCTCTTTGTCATGTCGTCGAACTCGATGCCGCCCCGGGATCTCGATTCGTTCGTCCCGGCGGGGACCCCGATCGGCTTCATCGGCAATCGAGGGGCGGCGGGGATCGACGGCATCACCTCGACGGCGCTCGGCTTCGCCACCCATGTGGGCCCTGACGCGCCGGTCGTTGTGTTCACCGGTGACCTGGCGTTGCTCCACGACATCGGCGGTCTTCTCGGGGTGCAGCGAGCTGGTGCACACCTCACGGTGCTGTGCGTCGATAACGACGGCGGTCAAATCTTTTCGATGTTGCCCATTCATGGCCGGATCGACGGTGGCGACTACGAAACGATCTTCCGCACACCGCACGGGGTCGATCTCGCCGGGCTCGATGGCCTCGCAGGTGTTCGGGTCACGGTCGTCGGTGACGAGGACGATCTCGCTGCGACCCTGCAGGCGGCGACCGCAACGACCGAACCGGGGGTTGACCTCGTGATCGCTCGCATCGACCCCGATCACGACATGGTGGTCCGTCGTCAGGTCCGAGCTGCGGTCGGCGAGGCGATCGGCGCGTGACGCTCGTCGTTCTCCACGGCTTCACGGGGAGCGCGGCGACCATGGCCGACCTCGCCGCCCGACTCGCCCCCGACGCCGTCGTCCCCAACCTCGCCGGCCACGGATCTGGGCCGCACTCGTCAGACCCTTCGGACTACACCGTCGATGCGATGGTCGACGCGGTCCTTGCCGTCGACGACGGTCTACTCGACCTTGTCGGCTATTCGATGGGGGGTCGAGTTGCGTTCAGTGCAGCGTGCCGGGCACCACATCGGGTACGCAGCCTTTCGCTGATCGGTGCCTCGGCTGGCCTGGCAGAGGAGGACGAACGGAAGGCTCGGGCTGCGGCCGATGACGATCTGGCCGCGCTCATTGAGCGAGACCTCGACGGGTTCGTCGACCGATGGATGGCCAACCCTCTGTTCGCGACCCAGGCGCGATTGGGCAACGCCTACCTCGCCCGGTCGCGAGCGCAGCGCCTCACCAACGACCCGGTCGCACTGGCGACGAGCCTGCGGGAGGCGAGCACCGGACGTATGGAGCCGCTCCTTCCGCTCCTCCACCGCTGCTCGATGCCGGTCGGCCTGATCGTGGGGGCCGACGACCCGAAGTTCTGCGCAATCGCTCAGGATCTCCAGGCGCAACTCGCCGACGCAGTGATGGACGTCATCCCGGACGCCGGGCACGCAGCCCACCTCGAACAACCCGATCGTGTCGCCGCTGCGGTTCGTCGCACCATGGAGCGGGCATGACCGACCTGCTGCCCTACGAACTCACGCTGCGGTCGCCGATGGCCACCGCCCACGCGATCGTGGAGCGCCGACGCGGTCTGCTGCTCGGTCTCGGCGACGGTGAGCACACCGGTTGGGGGGATCTCTGCCCGATGCCGGGGTGGTCGACCTATGCACTCGATGACCTGGTCGATGAACTGACCGAGGTGTTGTTCTCGGGCGATCCATCCCCGGAACGCCTCGAGCCATGGCCTGAAGCACGCGCCGGTCTCGTCGGCGCGCTCTACGACCTTGCCGCCCAAGAGGCGGCCCGCTCCCTTGCCGCCCACCTCGCACCGGAGCCTCTCGAGCGGGTGGCCGTCAACGCCACGATCAGCGCAGTGGACGTCGCGACTGCGCTCACCACGGTAAACCTGGCGCTTGCCTCAGGGATCACGACCGTGAAGCTCAAGGTTGGTCACCGTCAACCGGAAGCAGACCTCGCGCTCGTTGAAGGCGCCCGTCGGGCGCTGGGCGATGACGGTGAGATCCGACTCGACGCAAACGGAGGCTGGACGCCGGAAGAAGCAGTCGCTGCGCTCAACGCGGCGGAACCGTTCGGCGTGGCGCTCTGCGAGGAACCGACAGGTGGAATCGATGCGATCGCTGCGGTCGGCGAGGCAGTTGCGGTGCCGGTCGCAGCGGATGAATCCATGCGATCGCTCGAGGACCTCGATGCAGTGCTCGCCACGGGATCGATCGGGTTCGTCGTCATCAAACCGCAGGCGTTCGGTGGCCCCGACCTGGCGATGGCAGCGATCGAGCGTGCTCGTGCCTCGGGGGTCACCCCGATCGTCACATCGATGATCGATTCGGCGATTGGGGTCGCGCATGCGGTGCATGTCGCAGCCGCGAGTGGGGTCGATATCGCCCACGGACTGGCCACGTCGGCGCTGCTTGCCTCCGACGTCGGGCCACCCCTCGCGGTGGTTGATGGTTGGATCGACGTGCCCGACCGACCCGGTCTCGGTGTGCGCCCGTCCCAACCGTCCCGGTAGCGTCCCCGGCCGTGGATCTCTACATCATTCGGCACGGCCGTCCCGTGCGTCAGACCGTTGGCGACGACGAGGGCGCCGATCCCGAACTGTCCGAGATCGGACATCGGCAAGCTGCCGCGACTGCGGAGTTCCTGCGGGATCACGACATTCACCATGTGGTGTCATCAACCATGCGTCGGGCCTTCCAGACGGCGGTGCCGACCGCAGAGATGTTGGGTGCCGAGGTAGAGCAACTCGAGGACCTCATCGAGAGCGATCACCGGTCCAACACGTACGTGCCACTCGAAGAGATGTCAGCTGATGATCCCGATACTGCGCACTACTTCGACCTCGACAATCTCGAGGACCACATCTTCAGCGACGGCATCGACGCGTTCCAAGAACGGGTCGTCCGCGGGTTCGAGCATGTCATCGCCACCAACCGTGGCAAGCGAGTCGCGGTGTTCTGCCACGGAATGGTGACCACCGTCTACCTCAAGTCCATTGTTGGGATCGATGACGTCCTCAGCATGCGGCCCGACTACTGCGGTCTCACCCAGGTGCAGGCGAGCAGCACCGGTATCCGCACGATCCGGTCGTTCAACGAGACCCACCACGTCCGCAACCTGATCGAGCGCTGAGGGCCTACCATCACGCCCGTGAGTCTCACTCTGGTCGTGATGGCTGCCGGTCTCGGATCCCGATTCGGCGGCACCAAGCAACTCGCCGTGATCGGCGCCGACGGCGAAGCGTTCCTCGACTTTGCCATCAACGACGCCCTGGCCGCTGGCATGGATCGGGTGGTGCTGATCGTTCGCAGCGACATTGAGGACGACGTCCGTCGTCATGTCGAAGCGCAGCATCCCGACCTCAATGTGGCGTATGTGCTGCAGGACAGGCACGGCCCCTCCCGCACCAAGCCGTGGGGTACCGCGCATGCGGTGCTGACGGCGGCACCGGAGGTACCCGGGCCGTTCTGCGTACTCAACGCCGACGACTACTACGGGGCCTCGACCTACGTCGCGCTTGCCGATGCGGCTGCCGAGCTCGGCGATGACCGGGTGCTGCTCGCTGGGTTCCGTCTCGACCAGACCCTGCCCGAAATTGGGGAGGTGTCGCGGGGGATCTGTCAGGTCGAGGGCAACGCATTGGTCTCGCTCGTCGAAACCCACGGCATCGGCCGGCGTGACGATGGCTCGATCACGTCAACCGACCCCGAAGGCGTGCTCGCCGACGATGCGGTCGCCTCGATGAACTGCTGGGTGTTTCCCAACAACCTCTTCGCCCACCTTGAGGCCGGGTTCGAGACGTTCCTTGCCGAGCACGGTGACGAAGAGAAGACCGAGTTCCTGCTCCCGACCGTCGTGAACGGACTCAAGGCCGCTGGCGTCTATCGGGTCGAGGTCGTCCCGACGGTAGAGCCGTGGGTCGGGGTCACCAACCCCGACGATCTCGAAATCGCCCGCCGCAGGATTCACGACGTTCGCAGCTGAGCGGACTGCGGCTCCGACGGCTCACCGGGCTTACTCCCGGTCCGCGACTCGGTCGCCATCGATCGTCAGGCTGACCCGCTCGTTGTAGAAACAAATCAGACCTGCGATCAGAGCTGACTCGGGCAGCGGGTTGTCGTAGCCCCATGCCACGTCGGCGTGTTCCTCCCCGTCGATGGTCACTGTCCAGTAGCGGGCGAAGCCTTTGTAGGGACAGCCGGTCGACGTGTCGCTCGGTGTGAGGTAACCGAGCCGTACGTCCTCGGCCGGCAGGTAATAGCGGGATGGAAGGCCGGTCTCGTAGAGGATCGTGGGGTGGTGTGAATCGGCGACGACGGTCCCGCCGATCTCGACAACGACATGGCGACTCGACGGCTGGGCATCGACGCGCCGATACGGATCTCGGGGGTGAACGAAGACCTCCTCATCCTCCTCGAACCACCGATCGACGTCGGCGAAGTCGATCTTCACGTGATCGGGCAACTCGTCGAGTGCCACGGTCGGGATCGAGTCGTCGAGAACATCGGCAACCGGGATGTACCAGTACGGGTAGTACTCGTGCTCCCAGACGAGTTGTGCGGCCTTCGTGTCGACGACCAAGCGGTCCCCGATGCGGCCACGGATCCATTTGGCTGTCGGTTCGATCCGAAGAGCGGACATGGCGAGGTCAACGCTGCGAGCATGGGCTCCATTCCAACGGTGTGTCACACTCCGGCGATGCTCCCTCCCGTCGTCACCCGCCACGCGCCGAACGCAATGGTCTCCACCATCGACCACCTCGCCACCGAAGCGGGCGTTGATCTCCTTCGAAAGGGAGGGTCAGCCGTTGACGCCGCCATCGGTGCGAACGCAGTGCTGGCCGTGACATGCCCGAACATGTGCGGGATGGGTGGTGATCTGTGGGCCCTCATCCACCACACCGCAGGGGCTCCGGAAGCACTCGATGCGTCAGGCATGGCTGGATCAGGCGCCGACCCCGATCGGGCACGAGCCGAGGGGCTGACCGCGGTCCCGATGAAGAACGACATCCGCGCCGTGACGGTGCCCGGCGCAGTCGATGGCTGGTTGGCGCTGCACGAACGGCACGGACGGCTTGACCTGGCGACCGTCTTCGCCGATGCGATCCGTTTCGCTGAAGAGGGGTTTCCTGTCCACCCGACGTTGAGCGCCACCCTGAGCCGGGTCGCTGGCGTTGCCCACAACGACCTCCCCGACGCCGCCCCAGCCGGTGCCATGCTCACCCGACCGGGATCGGCGCGAGCGCTGCGCGCCATCGCCGCCGATGGTCGAGTCGGCTTCTACGAGGGTGAGTTCGGTGAGGGATTGCTCGCGGCTGGGCCCGACGAATTCCGCCCGTCGGACCTTGAGACGGTCCAGTCTCGATGGGTCGACCCGATTGCCGTTCGAGCGTTCGGTCACGACATCTGGTCGGTGCCGCCCACAAGCCAGGGCTACCTCACCTTGCTGTCGGCCGCCATCGCTGACGGCTTCGAATTCGACGACGACGGGCGCGGCACCCACCTGCTCGTCGAGGCTGCCATTCAGGCTGGTCACGACCGCCCGACCGCGTTGTTCGATGGAGCCGACCCCGGCGTGCTGTTGTCGACCGAACGCATCGCCGATCGTCGGACGGCCATCGATCCCGACCGGGCCGGGCATGTCGAGACACCGAGCTTTGACGGCGATACCACCTACCTGTGCGTTGTCGACAGCGACGGCATGGGTGTGTCGCTGATCAACTCCAATGCCAGCGGGTTCGGCGCGCATCTGGTGGCCGGATCGAGCGGCATCTTTCTTCATGACCGTGGCCTCGGCTTCTCGCTCGAGCCCGGTCACCCGGCTGAATATCGGCCAGGCAAGCGCCCACCTCACACGTTGGCACCGGCGTTGGTAACCCATCCGGATGGGCGCCTGCGGTCGGTGCTCGGCACGATGGGCGGCGATGCCCAACCCCAGGTTGTGCTGCAGATGCTGGCCGCCTCCTTGGCGTTCGGTCGAAGTGCGGGGCACGCCGTCGGTCGGCCCCGGTGGCGGATCGCGCCAGCGGTCGACACCGGGTTCTCAACCTGGGCGCCGCGGGTGTCGCGCACCGTCGAGTTGGAGGACGGTGTGCCAGCAGCGGTCGCCGACGCACTTGCCGAGCGGGGTCACGAACTCGGCACCGCCGACCATTCCCAGTTCGGCCACGCCCACCTGATCGAGGTCACCGAACACGGTTCGCTGGCCGGTGCGGCTGACCCTCGTGCGCTCGCCGGTGCCGCCACCGGCATCTGACCCACTCGCAGCCAGGCGGGATGGCGTCCTTACCCGAGTAGATCGGTCGCGACGTCGTGGAAGAAGCGGGTCGTCAGATGCAGCGACTCGATATCGATGCGCTCGTTGTGTCCGTGGAAGCGTGAGCCGAACTCAGCCGAGCTGAGGCTTGGGGCGAGCAGGCCGGCGCCGTAGGCCACCGCCCCGAGTTCCCGATGCACGCGCGCGTCGGTGAAGCCGACACTGAGCGACGGCGCGATTCGGCTTGTTGGGAACGGGTTGGCCACCGCCTTCTGCATCGAGTCCCACAGCGGAGTGTCGATCCGCGACTGGGTCGATGGTTCCTCGAGCAGCACCTCGACCGATATCTGGTCGTAGAGGTCGCCGAGCGCAGCCCGAAGATGGTTCTCGACGTCGTCGTGGGTCTCGCCGGGCAGGGTGCGGATGTCGACGTCGATCTCGACGACATCGGGGATGATGTTGGTCTTCGTCTGGCTTGAGACGACGTTGGGGGAAAACGTCGTGTGGGTGCACGCGTGGAGTTGCCCAGCCCGGGAAGCGGGGAGCGTGGCGAGCATTTCGTCGATCGCACCGTCGTCCAGCAGGATCGCCTTCATTTCGTCGTCGAGTGGCATGGCATCGACCTGGGGACGCCAGTACTCGTGGAAGCGGGGGCCGGGGTTGTACTCCGACAGGCGCTGCACCACGGCGGCACCCTTCACCACCGCATTGTCAGACTTGTACGGCCGAGAGCCGTGCCCGGGGGTTCCGGTGATCCGCAGCCGTCGCCAGGCGATGCCCTTTTCGCCGACGACCATCGTGATCGTCGGGTCCTCTTCGCTGCCGCCGTGCAACCCTCCATTCTCGGTCAGGAGGTAGTCGGTGCGGATGGCGTCGGGATGGTGTTCGCCCATGAAGCGAGCGCCGTACTTGCTGCCCGCCTCCTCGTCGGCCACGCCGAAAAACACGAGATCGCCTCGAAGTCGATGTTGGGAACGGGCCAGGTTCCGGGTGACCACCGCCATCGACGCGGTCAGGTTGAGCATGTCGACTGCGCCACGCCCCCAGACCTCGCCGTCGATGATCTCGCCGCCGAACGGGTCCTCGTCCCAGCCGTCGGGGTTGATCGGTACGACGTCGGTGTGGCCGTTCAGACAGAGGCTCGGCGCCTCGGGGTCAGTGCCCTCGAGGCGAGCAACGATGGATGTGCGGCCCGGTGCGGCATGGAACTGTTCCACCTCCAAGCCGGCACCCTCCAGGTAGGTCGTCAGGACGTCGGCGTTGCGGATTTCCTGTCCGCTCGCCTCGGTGCCGTCGTTCACGCAGGCATTGCGGATCAGGGTCTGGAGAAGTTCGACGCTCTCGTCGCCGCGCGGTTCAGTCATCGTCATCCTCAGAATCGAGTGCAGGTCTCGGACGATTCTTACCCATCCCTCGACTGCATCCTGGTTTCGTGACCGTTTCGGGTCTGAGGATGCAGCGCGCGTGTGGGAGTCGCAGACGTGATTGACGTTGCGCCCCCAGCCCGCCAGTAGTGTGCTGGCGCAGCCCGGTCAGTGAGGAGTGGACATGCGCGGCATCATCGGCGTTGGCGGTCACGTGCCCCATCACCGCCTCGATCGCAGTGAAGTTGCGGCCTTCTTCGGAAAGGGAGGAGGGCGCGGTCAGCGGGCGGTTGCGTCCTATGACGAAGACACCACCACCATGGGAGCTGCTGCCGCCCGCCGGGCGTTGGCGTCGGCTCCTGGCGTCTCGCCCGCGTCGCTCTGGTTCAGTACCTCGACGCCGGCCTATCTCGAAAAGACCAACGCAACCACGATTCACGCCTCGCTCCGCCTCGGCCCGAGCGTCGACGCGCTCGATTTCGGCGGTGCCCTGCGATCGGGTGCAGGTGCTCTGCGAACGGCGCTCACAGCTGGCGGTCCGACGCTCGTCGTGGCCGCAGATCAGCGTGACGGACTCGCAACCTCCAGCGACGAGGTGGCTGGAGGCGACGGTGCTGCAGCAATCCTGGTCGGCGATGCGGCCGACGGTCCGGTCATCGCCGAGTACCTGGGATGTGGTATCGCGACCGATGAATTTCTCGAGCGTTGGCGGGTTCCGGGGGCGGCGAGATCCCGCAGTTGGGAGGAACGATTCGGTGAGGTCACCTACGGGCCGCTGATGACCGACGCCTGGGAGGCAGCGCTCGCCGCAACCGGACTCGGTGTCGACGACATCGATCGGCTTGCGGTCGCTGGAACGCACGCCCGGGCGGTGAGCCGCAACGCTCGTCGTCTCGGCGTCGCTGACGACCGACGCATCGATGACCTTTCAGGAACGGTCGGCAACCTCGGCACCGCTCACCCGTTAGCGGTGCTGACCGCTGCGCTGGAGACCGCCAGCCCGGGCGAGACGATTGCGCTGATGACCCTCGCCGATGGTGTCGAGGTGATGGTGCTGCGAACCACCGACGCCATCGCCGACTTCGCCCCCGCTCGATCGATCGCTGAGCAGATCGCCACCGGCGGATCGATCTCCTATGCCCAGTTCCTGTCGTGGCGGGGCCTGGTTGCGGTCGAACCACCAAATCGGCCCCTGCCGAACCGCCCATCGGCGGCGGCGTCACATCGTCGGGATGACTGGAAGTTCGGCTTCGTCGGCAGCCGTGACCGCAGCACCGGCATGATCCACCTGCCGCCGGCCCGAGTGTCGGAGAAGGGGGGCGCGGTCGACGACATGGAGCCGGTGCCGATGGCGGAGACCCCGGGCACCGTCGTGAGCTTCACGATCGACAAGCTCGTGTACTCCCCGAGTCCACCAGTGGTGTTCGCCGTGGTCGACTTTGATGGGGGAGGGCGTGCTCCGCTTGAGCTTGCCGACTGCGGTCCTGACGAGGTCGAGATCGGTCTCCGCGTCGAGCCGACGTTCCGGCGGTTGTTCACCGCTGACGAGATCCACAACTATTTCTGGAAAGTCCAACCGGTGAGGAGCAGCGAGTAATGGGGTCGCATGGCATCAAGGACCAGGTGGCCATCATCGGGATGGGCTGCACGCCGTTCACCGAACACTGGGACAAGTCGCTCGACGATCTGATCATCGACGCGGCCCACGCGACGTACGCATCGGCAGGCATTGCGCAGGAGCAGGTCGACGCGTTCTGGTTCGGGACGTCACAGTCGGCGGCTTCGGGGCTGGCGATGGGTGGCCCGCTGAAGATCCACGGAAAGCCGGTCACCCGAGTCGAGAACTACTGCACGACCGGCTCTGAGGCGATGCGCAATGCCGCGTACGCCGTTGCTTCTGGCGCCTACGACGTCGTGATGGCGCTCGGGGCGGAGAAGGTCAAGGACGGTGGCTACCAGGGCCTCAATGCCTTCCCGATCCCGACCGATGGCACGCAGCGCACGCTCACCGCCGCTGGCATGTTCAGCTTGATCCTTCCCGCCTATGCGGAGAAATTCGGTGTCGACGAGGACGAGATCCGGTACGCAGTCGCCAAGATCGCCGAGAAGAATCACTTCAATGGGGCCCGTAACCCGCTCGCTCAGTTCCGGCGCGAAACCAGCGCCGAACAGATCTGCCAGATGGCGGCGGTCGCTGGTCGCCTGTCGGTGTTCGACTGTGCCGGTGTGGCCGATGGTGCCGCAGCCGTGATCATGTGCCGTGCTGAGGATGCCCACAAGTACACCGACGATGCGCTTTACGTGAAGGCCCTTTCGTTCGTCGCCGGTACCGGTGCCGGTTCACTCGATCCCGAGTACGACTACACGACGCTTCCGGAGTGCAAGTGGGCGGCCGATGACGCCTACGCCCAGGCCGGTGTCACCTCGCCTCGCGACGAAATCGCGGTCGCTGAAGTCCACGACTGCTTCACCCCGACCGAACTGGTGCTGATGGAGGATCTTGGGTTCTCTGACCCAGGCCAGGCGTGGCAGGACGTCCTAGACGGCGCCTTTGCCCTCGATGGTCGCCTCCCGGTGAACAGCGACGGTGGCCTCAAGGCGTTCGGGCACCCGGTCGGGGCATCGGGTCTGCGCATGCTCTACGAAATCTGGCTGCAACTCCGCGGCGAAGCTCCGGAGGAGCGACGGATCGCCGATCACGGCCGGAAGCTCGGTCTCGTGCACAACTTGGGTGGCTATCCCGGCGAGATGGTGAGTTTCGTCGGGATCTACGGCACGAAACTCGGCTAGCCGCGTCTCGGAGTGGGTGAGTTCAGCGGCCTCGCCGGGGACGACCGATCCGAACTTCGGTCCCGGGGCTCCAGTGCACGACTGCGTCGCCCTCTGGCTCCGGCAACCCGGCGGCTTCGAGGAGTTGATCGTCGAGTTCGAGGAGTTCAGCTCGGCAGAGTGGCCAACGATCGTGATCGACCGGGGCATAGAGCGTCGTTCCGCGTTGCGCGTGCATCGTCGGAAACCGCGAGTACAGACCCCATCGAGCGGTGAGGAAGTGTTCGAAGTCCGAGACGGCGTCCGGCGAGATCGGGTCACCGATTCGGATGGCGCTGCGGTGGTGGGGAAGCGCGCCGGTGGGTGTCGTTCGCCGGGGCCAGCGTCGCGTCGAGTCGTAACGCCAGACCTCGCCCGGTTCGGGTCGGCCACGATCGATCGTCATCTCCGCCCAGTAGTACGGAAGTCCGTAGGTGAATCGGGCGGTCAGCGTTGCGGCGAGGCCACCAGCTTCGAGCGAGCAGAACCAAACGCCGGGCCGGCCGGACTGGTTGCGCACATAGGTGCGCACGTTCGTTTCCGGAAACGTGCCGACGACCGGCAAGCGGAGCCCACCGGGAGTCGCAACGACCATCTCGAACGGCACGAGTCCGACCCAGGCCTGCTCCAGCCCACGAGGATCGGTCCAGGTGTCCACGACGAGATCGTCGGGTAGGAGCGCCTGAACGACCTCGGGCGGGTAGGCGAAGTGGAGAAAGGTGAGATCTCGCCACCACATCCGCATCACTTCGAGTCGGACACGGTTGGCGGGTGTCGGTGGATAGTCGCTGGTCATGTCCGGGAGGGGGGCGCTCGGCATGGCCACAGTCTCCCAGGCCAGCCTGTCCTGTGAGATCGCGGGCGGGGTTCATTCGGAGCCTGTGGTCCGCATCCCGTACGATCCGGCTATGCCTCGTCGCCCTCTGCATGGAATCCGCGTCGTCGATCTCACGATCGAGCGAGGAGAGTTGGCCGGTCGTCTGCTCGCTGACCTCGGCGCCGAGGTATTGCGAGTCGAGCCGCCGGAGGGCTCGCCAGCCCGAACGCTGCCCCCAATGGTGGGGGACCAGTCGCTGTTCTTTACCGTCCGCAATGCGGGGAAGCGCGGGGTGACGCTCGATCTCAGCAAAGACCCTGATCGTGACCGGTTGCACGAGCTGCTCGCGCACAGTGACGTCGTGATCGACTCGGCCGAGCCCGGCTCATGGGCTGAGAGCGGGCTCGACGCCGACGACCTGGCCGAACGGCACCCGCACCTGGTCGTGTGCTCGATCACCAGCTACGGCCGCACCGGCCCATACGCCGGGCGCGACGTGCCGTGTGCGGTGCTCGACGCAACCGGCGGAATGGCATTCAAGGCCGGGGTCGCTGACCGCGAGCCCCTGTTGCCACCGGGCAATATCGCCGATGACACGGCATCGATGCATGCCGTCTTCGCCATTGAGTGCGCGCTCCTCCAACAGGCAGAGACAGGGGCCGGGCAAGTCATCGACCTGTCCGTCAACGAGGCGTGCGCGCAGGTGGCCGATTGGTCGCTATCGAACTGGACGAGGTCCAACGACGCCGGCCAGCCGAGCCTCGACAGTCGCATCGGGCCGGGACCCGTGTACACGATCCTGCCGTGCAAAGACGGCTACGTGCGGTTGGTGATCATCGCCGAACGGCACTGGAAAGCGATGCGGGCGTGGCTCGGCGAACCCGACTACCTCCAAGACCCGGAGTACGAGACGTTCATGGGACGGTTCGGGATCGCCGATGCCGTACTCAACCCGCTGTACACCGAACTGTTCGCCGATCTCACGATGTTGGAGGTCGCTGAGGAGTGTCAGAACCGCGGCATTGTCTGCACCCCGATCCTGAAGCCCGACGATGTGCTCGTGAACCCGCACTTTGCGGAACGAGGCAGCTTCACGCGCGTGCCTACCGGTGACGGGGCAGAGATGATGCTGGCGTCGGGTTTCTTCGAGATCGACGGCGAACGGGTGGGCCCGGTCGGTCCGTCTCCTGCGGTCGGCGAAGCAACCGACGAGGTGTTTGCCTCGCTCGGCGAGCCTCGCCCGGCCCCGTCTGCTTCCCTCGACGCAAGCGTGGCGCCACTCACTGGCCTTCGAGTGATGGATTTTGGTCACGGCGGTGTCGGGGTCGAGTGCGGTCGGATGCTGGCCGAGTACGGGGCCGACGTCGTCAAGATCGAGTCGCGCCGCTACCCGGATTTCATCCGGGTAGTGCTGGGCGGAGAGATGTCACCGAGTTTCGCCTCGTCGAGCCGCAGCAAGCGGAGCCTCGGCGTCGACGCAAAGCATCCAGACGGTGTGGCACTGCTGAAGCGGATGGCCGTCGGGGCTGACATCGCGATCGAGAACAACTCGACCGGGATCATGGACCAGATGGGTATCGGTTACGGCGAACTCTCCGCCGCGAACCCAAATCTGGTGATGATGTCGAGCCAGCTCATGGGCTCCCGCGGACCTTGGAGCCATTGGTCGGGCTACGGTCCCAATACGCAGGTCACCGGCGGCATGACGCACCTGTGGAACTACGAGGGCGATACCGAGCCAGCCGGGTCGATGTCGATCTTTCCGGACCATTTCGCAGGCCGGACCGGCGCAGTGACTGCGCTCGCTGGTGTGCTTGGTCGCCGATTGCACGGCGACGCCGGGTTCCACGTCGAGGTGTGCCAGGTCGAGCAGGTGGTCAATGTGATGGCTGACCTGCTGGCAAAGGAGTCGTTGGAGCCCGGCTCGGTGCGAGCTCGCGGCAACCATCACGACCGGGGCACCCCGTGGGGCCTCTACCCGTGTTCCGATCCCGATTCGTGGGTCGCCGTCTGTACCCGCTCCGATGCTGAGTGGCAGGCATTTGTCGAGGTGATCGGCTCACCTGCATGGGCCGCCGAGGGCGATCTGTCTACCCTCGCCGGGCGGCAGGCGCGAGAGGCCGAACTGGACGAACACATCCGGACGTGGACCCAGGAACAGACGGTCAGCGACGTTGTCGACGCGTGTCTGGCCCGCCGGGTTCCCGCCGGACCGATGCACAACTCATCCGGTCAGTTCCACGACCCTCACTTTCGAGCCCGAGGCTTCATCGTCGAACTGCATCAGCCACCAATCGGCGGGATGGCCTTCGAGGGGCCGGGCTTCCACGCAACAGGGATGCCCACTGCCGATATCCGTCCTGCTCCTGGGCTCGGTGCGCACACCCGAGACGTGTGTCGGGAACTCGGCTACTCCGAAACGGAGATCGAGGCACTGCTCGCTGCTGGTGTCATCGAACTCGATGCGTCGGCCGAGGCGTGAGCCCCGGTGCGGTGGTGGGCCGCCGCCACAGTCGCCGCAGTGACGGGTGTTGGCTGCACGGGAGCCGATGACATGAGCATCGCCGGCGACCGCAACGGTGAGCATGAGGTCAGCGAGCACGAGGTCGTGCGCTACGGCGATGCGCCCCAGCAGTTCGTCGAGTTCGCCCTGCCCGAGTTAAGCGTCGACGACAGCCCGGTCCCGGTCATCGTGTTCATCCATGGAGGCTTCTGGCGGAACGCGTACGAACTCGACTTGGCCCGTCCGCAGGCGGCGGATGCGCGAGCGAACGGCTACGCAACGTGGAACATCGAGTACCGCCGGGTCGGAGATCCCGGTGGCGGCTACCCGGGCACCCTTGACGACATCGCTGCGGCGATCGACGCGCTCGCCGACATGGATGCGCCGATTGATCTCAGCCGGGTTGCCGTCGTTGGCCATTCCGCCGGTGGCCACCTCGCCCTGTGGGTCGGGCAGCGAGATGCTCCCGTCGTCACGCCAACGCTGGTGGTTGGCCAGGCCCCGGTTGCCGATCTGACGAACTCGCTCGAGCTAGGCCGTGGCGCAGTCACCGACTTCATGGGGTGTGCGCCCGACGACTGCAAAGCGGCCTACGAGGCGGCCGATCCTGCTCTTCGCCTCCCGATCAAGGTTCCTCAGTTGATCGTCCAAGGTGCGCGGGACGACACCGTTCCCCCTGCGTTCGTCGAGCCGTATGCCGAAGCGTCGGGAGCGGAGATCATCGTCTTCGACGACGTCGATCACTTCGACGTGATCGACCCGGCCAGCCCGACATGGGCGGCCGTCCTCGCGGCGATCGGGGATGCCGTCAGCTGACGTCGTCGCATCGGGGGCCCGACCTCGACGGAGGGTCTACGCTTCGTCGACCAACGATCCAGCCCAAGGGGGTGCCCCATGTCCGATGCTGCGGTCGACCTCTCCGAGGTCGTCACCCATCAGCACATCATCGACTTTGCGACTGATGGTGTCGTCTGCCTTCGCCAGGTAATCAACCCGGACTGGATCGAGAAGCTGACGGTGGGACTCGAGCGCAACATCGCGGAGCCCTCGCCGCGCGGCCGGGTTTGGAATACCGATGAGCACGGGCGGGTCACGTTCTACGACTCTCAGGTGTGGCGAGAGATCCCGGAGTATCGCGACTTCGTCGAGCATTCGCCGATGGCGGAGATCGCAGGTCGAGTCATGAACGTCGAAGCGGTGAACTTCTTCTTCGATGCGATCTTCACGCGGGCGACCGGGAGTCAGTTCCGCACCCCGTTTCACCAGGACGAGCCGTACTGGTCGGTCGAGGGGTTCGATACGTGCTCGGCCTGGATGCCGCTCGTCCCGGTCGAGAAACGCAGTGCCCTCGAATTCGTCCGAGGGTCCCACCGTTGGAACGTGCGCTACGCACAAACCAACTTCGGAGCGCTCACGGGTGACGAGCGGGATCAGGTCACCTACGACCACCTCGAGACGAGTGCCCTCACACCATTCCCCGACATCGAGGGCAACCGCGACGACTACGAGATCCTCAGCTGGGACATGGAGCCCGGCGATATCGCCATCTTCAACGCCCGGATGATCCACGGAGGCTCTGGTCTCCTGCGTGACGATCGGGGGCTCAAGGTGTTCAACACCCAGTGGCTCGGCGACGACGTTCGGGTCACGTTCCGGCCCGAAGGGATGGATCCCGATCACTCGGCCGTGATGGTCGAGCACGGTCTCGGTCCCGGTGATCGGGTGAGCGGGCCGCTCTACCCCGAAGTGTGGCGCCGGGAGTCGGTTGCCGTCTGACGGCGAGGCGTCTCAGGGCTACGTTCCGGGAATGGAACTCCAGGACAAGATCATCGTCATCACCGGCGGAGCGAGCGGCATTGGCAAGGCATTGGCGGAGCGGGCCCACGCCGACGGCGCCGACCATGTCGTCGTGGTCGATCGTGACGAGGGCGGTGCGGCCGAGGTGGCCATGGCGGTCGGCGGTACTGCCGTGGGACTCGACGTCACCGATGAGGCGGCGATCGTCGACCTGGTCCGGGAGACGGAGCGAAACATCGGGCCGATCGACCTGTTCGTGTCCAACGCTGGCTACGTGACTCTGGGCGGACTCGAAGCGCCGGTCGAGGATCTCAACCGGATGTGGGAGGTTCATGTCCTGGCCCACCTCTACGCCGCAAAGGCGGTCATCCCGTCGATGGCCGATCGGGGCGACGGCTATTTGCTCAACACGGCCTCAGCGGCGGGGCTGCTTTCGCAGTTCGGGTCGCTGCACTACGCCGTAACCAAGCATGCGGCGGTTGCGCTGGCCGAGTGGATTGCCATCACCCATGGGCACCAGGGCATCAAGGTGTCGGTCCTCTGCCCGCAAGCGGTCGACACCAACATCGTTGCCAACAGCCCGGACGCCGCCGCCATGCAAGCCGGTGGGGCCGATGTCGCAGGCGCCGATGGGCACCTCACCGCCGAGGAGGCGGTTGCGGTCGTGGTCGAGGCGCTGCGGGAGGAACGCTTTCATGTCCTCCCGCATCCCGAGGTCGGGGAGTACTACCGGCGCAAGGGTGATGACGTCGATCGTTGGATCGGTGGCATGCAGCGCTGGCAGGAGCGCATGTTCGTTGGCGATCTGCATCCCGCCACCTGGCTCACCGGGTGACGGGATGCGCCGAGGCAGGCTCAGCCAGCCTCGCTGTGCGTAACCGGCCGTTCGCCCATCCACTCGCGAAGGGTGTTCTTCAGCTTGGTCTGCTGAATGAAGAGATCCTGCTCGGCAGGGTTGTCACCCGCCGACTGGGGAGCCTTCAGGTAGAAGCTGAGCCATTCCTGGACGCCGGACTCGCCGGCACGGTGTGCGAGATCCATGAAGAGGGCGAGGTCGAGCACGATCGGCGCTGCGAGAATGGAGTCTCGGCAGAGGAAGTCGATCTTGATCTGCATCGGGTAGCCCATCCACCCGAAGATGTCGACGGCGTCCCAGCCTTCCTTGTTGTCGCCTCGTGGCGGGTAGTAGTTGATCCGCACGACATGATCGACGTTGCCGTACAGGTCGGGGTAGACCTCGGGCTCAAGGATCTTGTGGAGCACGCCGAGCTTTGACTCTTCCTTGGTCTTGAAGTTCTCCGGGGCGTCGAGAACCTCACCGTCGCGATTGCCGAGGATGTTGGTCGAGTACCAGCCACGAAGACCGAGCATGCGGGCTTTGAGACCTGGGGCCAGCAGCGTCTTCATGAGGGTCTGGCCGGTTTTGAAGTCCTTGCCGGCGATCGGGACACCGCGGGCCTTCGACAGTTCGATCATGCAGGGCAGATCGGTCGAGAGGTTCGGGGCGCCGTTGGCGAAGGGCACGTCACTCTGGAGAGCGGCATACACATAGATCTGTGATGGTGAGATGTTGTCGTCGTTGTCCTTGAGGCCCTGCTCGAAGGCCTCGACACTGTCGTGGACAGCGGATGGTTCCTGGAACGCCTCGGTTGAGCCGCACCAGACCATCACGAGTCGGTCGCAGCCATGCTCGGTCCGGAAGTTCTCGATGTCGGCCATCAGCGCCATCGCCTGATCCCACTTGTTGGTCTCGCTCTTGACTCGGGTGCCTTCAAGGCGGCTGACCCAGGCCTGGTCGAAGACGGCATCCATCGCGACGACGCCCTCGAGTTCGCGAGCGATAGGGGAGAGGTCGGCCTCATCGAGCACGCCGCAGGTGCGGGCGGCTTCGAGGGCGTTGGCTGAGATCGGATCCCAACCGCCGAAGACGATGTCGTCGAGCGATGCCAGTGGGGCGAAATCCTTGATGAGGGGGTTGCGGCCCTCCTCGCGAGTGCCAAGGCGGATGTGGGCCATTTGGGAAACCGAACCAAGGGGAGCGACCCCGGTTTGGCGGGCGGAGAGAACGCCGGCGATGAAGGTCGAGGCGACGGCACCGAGCCCGGGCGTCAGCACGCCGAGCTTGCCGGTGGCGGGGGTGATGTTCTTCGTCATGGATCAGAACCATAAGCATTACTAGGCATAAGGAAGAGCAAGTGAAGCAAGTCTGAACTATTGTGCGCAGGTGCCGATTGCCCTTCCCGACCTCTCCATCCGGCAACTTGAGTATCTCGTTGCCGTGTCGACCGAACCATCGTGGGCGGAGGCCGCTGCCCTCGTCGGCGTGTCGCCGTCCGCGCTGTCTCAAGGGCTGAGCGAACTCGAACGACGCATCGGGGTTCCCCTGTTCGATCGCAACGGTCGGCGCCGAACCCTGCGGCCAACTGCTGAGCCCGTACTCGCACATGCCCGCCAGGTCGTCGCCCTGACCGGCGATCTCGCCCACTGGGCAGAGCGAACCCGCAGCGGTCAGGCCGGTGAACTGCGGGTCGGCATGATCGATGCGGCCGCCGTCGGTCACTTCCCCGACGTGCTGCGACACTTTCGCGCCGATCACCCCGACCTCCACCTCACCCTGCGGGTAGCACCGTCAGGCGAACTGCTCGATGAAATCAGTGCCGGGTCGCTCGATCTCGCGGTCGTCGTTGAGGGAACCCAGCGACGCGGTATTCGCACCGAACCACTGATGATCGAACCACTCGCCGTCTTCACCCCAAGCCGAGGCCTGCCTCGGTCGGTGGAGGCCTGGGGGCCGTGGGTCCTGTTTGCGCAGGGCTCCCACACCCGGGCGATCGCCGAACAGGCACTTCGCCGTCTCGGTGCACCAACCGCGATCGTCGCCGAGTCGAACCAGCCAGAAGTGCTCCGGGCCATGGTCGAACTCGGCGTCGGGTCGACCGTCTTGCCGGTGGTGCAGGCCGGATCTGAACTCGGACCGGGACGCATCATCGCCGAGCGCACGCTTGTGCTCGCCCGACGAGACGGTGCAGCGATCGACCCGGCTGCGGAGTTGCTCGCCACGTTGCTGGCTGCAGCGAGCTGAGTTGTCCGCTGCGAGCTGACCCCTCCCTCGGCCGAACCACTACAGTCGCCGACGTTCACCGCACCTGGGAGAAATGCATGAGCAACGCAGCAGCCGCCTTCGAGAAGCTGAACGGTCTGATCGGCAACGACAGCGCGACCGGCGACTGGTTCGAGATCACGCAGGACCAGATCAACGATTTCGCCGATTGCACGCACGATCACCAGTTCATCCATGTCGACCCAGAGCGAGCGACGCCTGTCTTTGGTGGCACGATCGCCCACGGCTTCCTGACCCTGTCGATGCTGGTGCACCTGTCGGCATCGCTCCCGAACGAGACCCCTCTCGAAGGCATTCAGATGGGTATCAACTATGGGTTCGAAAAGGTCCGCTTCATCAACCCGGTCCTGTCGGGCAAGCGGATCCGGGCTCATGCCGTCACGTCGGCGGTGGAGTTGAAGGGCACGGCAGTGAACTCGACTCGCACGATCACGGTTGAGATCGAAGGTGAGGACAAGCCTGCACTGGTGGCCGAATGGATTGGCCGCACCGTCTACGACTCCTGAGCTGACGGTCACCATCATGAACGACCATCCGATCGTCGCCGGTTCCGCCCTGTTCACCCTCGTCGACCCCAACCAGGGTCATGAAGTCGCGTACAACCGGTGGTACGAGCGCGATCACTTCTACGCCGGCTGCATGATCGGCCCGTGGCTGTTCGCCGGAAAACGGTGGGTCGCAACCCGCGCCCTCAAGGATCTCCGCTTCCCGCAGGGCGATACGCCGGTGGCCTCGCCTCACGACAAGGGCTCCTACCTGGCGACGTATTGGGTCCTCGAAGACAAGCACAAAGAACACTTCGACTGGGCGGGAAGCCAGGTCGTCGATCTCTATATGAACAATCGTGGGTTCATGGAGCGCCAGCACGCGCACACCGTCCTGCTCAACCGCCCCGAATACGCCTACCGCGATGACGACCCGGTTCCGATCGAACTGGCCTTCGATCACGGCTACGCCGGGCTTGCCGTAGTGGCCGTCGACCCTGCTGACGGCGTAAGCGATGCGGAACTCGGTGCCCACCTCGACGAGACCGCACTCCCTGCGCTCCTCGACGGGTCGCCGATCGCCAGCATGGTGTCGTGGCGTTACATCCAGATGGGCGAGGGCACCGAGCAGGCACCGATGGATCTCGGCATGCCGCCCGGCCCGCCCGAACGCCGACTGCAACTCTTCTTTCTTGAGGCGGCGCCCGACACGATCTGGGATCGATTCCACGCCTACGCAGACGATCTCGGTGCGAGCGGCAAGGGCACGGTCAGCTTTGCGGCACCGTTCATCCCCACGGTGGTCGGCACCGACACGTACACCGATCAACTCTGGTGACCCGGCGCGTCGCCGCGCTCGTGATCCTGGCGCTGTTGGCCGCTGCATGCGGGAGCCAGGACGCCGCACCTCCACTGGTTACGACCACCGTCGCCGCTGAGGCTGCTCCCGAGGAGATCGAGAGGCCGCCTGCCTCGATCCGTCAGGTCGAGTGTCCCGCCGAGATCGAACGGGATGGGGTGGCCTGCGGGCTGGTGGATGTGCTCCGAGATCCGGCCGATAGCCGCCCGGACCGCGTCACGATCTCGGTTGCGACCTTGGCCGGCACCGACGCCGGCTTCCGCACACCCATGGCTGTCCTCCAGGGCGGACCCGGTGGGGCAAGTACCGACTTCGCTGGTTGGCTCCCACCGCAGGCCTATACCCAGGTCTTTATCGACCAGCGGGGCACCGGCTTTGGTGGTGTCGATGCGGACTGCCCCGAGTTCGACGAGGTCATCCCCGCAACGTTCGAGGCGTTGGCGGCCGAGGCTGCTGCACTGTCACAGAACGCGCTTGCTCAATGCGCGGCCCGAGTGGAACGCAATGCGCCGCTGCACGATCTGCTTGGCGAGGCGACGACCCAGAACCATGCGTCCGACGTTGGCCAGGTGATGACGGCCCTCGGCTACGACCGCTGGGTTGCCTACGGGGTGTCCTACGGTTCGACGATTGGATTCGAGCTGCTGCGGCGCGCTCCGGCGGGGCTCGTCGGCGTCGTGTTGGACGGGGTGTATCCGCCTGATCTCGATGTCGATGCCGGCGTCTCCTTGTCTGCCGAGACCTCGATCGCCGCCCTCGGAGAGGCCTGCCGTCGAAGTGCCGCGTGCGCCGACGTTGGTGAGGTCGAAGCCACGCTCGCTGCGTTGATCGTCGAACTCGACGCCGCCCCGCGAACGGTCAGCCTGTCGGCGAACGAGGCCGGTTTGGATCGAGGGCTTGACGTTGTGCTCGACGGCACCCGACTCGCTGAATTCGTGTTCTTCCTGCTCTACAGCGAGTCGCTGGCGCGCTTCCTGCCGGCGGTCCTTGATGGGATTGCCCAGGACGACACCGAGTCGGAACGATGGCTGGCTCGCGTCGGCAGCCGGGTCATCGTCTCGGCCTACGGGGCCAACGACGAGGCGACCTTCTTCTCCGTCCAGTGCCACGACCGGTTGCCCTTCACCGATACTGAAGCAGAACCGATCGGCGTCTTCGGTTCGGCAATGTCGTCGACTCCGCTCCGAGAGAGCTGTGCCGTCTGGAACCGGGACGCGGCCCCGGAGGAGGCGGGCTCAGCGGTGACATCGACTCTTCCCACCCTGCTGCTGTCAGGAGCGTTCGACCCGATCACTCCGCCTGCGTACGCCGAGCAAGCGGCGGCCTCGCTCGACTTCGCCACCAAGGTCACCCAGGCTGGGCGTGGTCATGGCATTTGGATCGGTGACGACTGCATCGGTTCGATCGTTGAGGCCTTCGTCGCCGACCCTGCCCGCCGACTCGACACCGACTGTGCCGAGATTGGCGTACCGGTCGATTGGGCTCGTCCCTGACCCCGTGTCAGGCTGCCCACATGGGTGACACAGCGACGACAGGGATCCTTGACGGCAAGACAGTGCTGATCAGCGGGGTCGGACCAGGACTCGGCGGATCCTGCGCCGCAGCTGCGCTGCGCGACGGCGCCAACGTGATCGCAACGGCCCGCAATCTCGACCGCCTGGAAGCCGCAGTGAGTGAGCTGGATCCGTCCGGCGAGCGGACCCTGGCCATGGCGGCCGACATTATGGACAGCGACGCGTTGGCGGCGGCGGTCGGGGCTGGTGTTGAGCGGTTCGGCACCCTCGATGGTGTGGTGAACGTGGCCGCCTACGACGCGGTCATGGGGACCTTGCTGGAGATGGACGCCGAGACATTCCGCCAGGTTCTCGACGTCAACATCTATGGCACGACCAATCTGGTCCGAGCTGCTGTTCCGGCGCTTCGGGCGGCTGGCGGGGGCTCGGTCGTGCTGATCGGGTCGCAGTCATCGCTCAAGTCGAACCCGGTACCCCAGGGGGCCTACGGGCCGTCGAAGGCCGCCCTTCTCGCTGTTGCTCGCGACCTCGCCGTCGATCTGGGCTCGGACGGCATTCGGGTCAACACCGTGGTCCCGAGTTGGATGTGGGGTCCGAACGTGCAGGTCTACTGTCAGTGGCAGGCTGCGGAGCGAGGCGTTGAACCGGACGACATCAAGAACGAGATCGCATCGGCGAATGCGCTGGGGGCGATGGCGGCGGACACCGATGTCGCCGAGTCGGTGATCTTCTTTCTGTCGGACCGGGCCTCGATGATCACCGGTCAACGACTCCTCGTGAACGCGGGTGAGTACTTCGACACGTGACCGTCCCCGCCCTCCCTGCCGCATCGATGGTCATCATCGATGATCGTCCCGACCTGCACGTGCTGATCGGTCGACGCCGGCCCGGAGCATTTGTTGGGGGCATGATCGTCTATCCGGGGGGAGCGGTCGACGAGGACGACTGGCGCTTGGGGCCGGAGCGCTGCAGCGGGGTCACCGCCCCTGGCCTGTCGGGCGATGAAGCCGCCGGCTATCTCCATGCTGCGATCCGTGAGTCACGGGAGGAGGTCGGGCTGTGGAGCGGCATGCCCGGTGCGGTGAACGGAGCGGCGTTTGTTGCGGTCGGGCATTGGATCACGCCTGAGGATTCGCCCCGCCGTTACGACACCCGGTTTTTTCTGTCCCGTCACCCGGGCGGTCGCGCCGCGGTTGCCGACGATGAGTTGGTTGACGTGTGGTGGGAGCGGCCCGTTGAGACACTTGCCCGCCTCGAAACGGGGGAGTTGAGCGCAATCACCCCCACGATCTCCTTTCTTACGGCTTTGTCGCACTATCGACATGTAGACGATGCTTTCGCCGGCACTGAGCGCGGAATTCTGCGGGAATACGAGTGGGGTGTGACGACCTTCTGAGGCCGTCATCGACGAACGTTTGCTTTCTTGTTTCGATTTGTTTACATCTCGATCTGAATTCCTCGCCGGGATGTACTAGGTTCCAGACGGGTTCGGTGTTGCACGGATGCAGGGCCGTTGAAACACCAGCTCGGGAGGTCAACCTCCCGATCCCCCTCCAGGGAAACTGGGGCCCGGTCGACGGCACCGCCGGCCGGGCCCGAGCCCGGAAGTGGGGCAAACGCCTGACAATGCTGCTCGTCGCGCCAGTTGGGTTGCCCGAACGGGCCGGCTGATCTAGAACGCCGCTGTGCCCGCTCCTGCATTGACCCGTCGACTGGCTGCCGAGTTCATCGGTACGAGCCTGCTGCTCACCGGCGTGATCGGATCGGGCATCATGGCGCAGCGCCTCACCGATGACACCGCGGTCCAGCTTCTTGCGAATGCGGCTGCGACCGTTGGTGTGCTCTACGCCATCATCGTGATGTTCGCTCCTGTCTCGGGCGCCCATTTCAACCCGGCGGTTACCCTCGCCGACACCCTCCTCGGCGCCCGGCCATGGTCAGACGTTGGGCCCTATCTCCTTGCCCAAACCGCAGGCGGCATCGTCGGTGCCATCGTCGCCAACCTGATGTTCGGTTTGGACGCCGTGAACATGAGCACCAGGGTCCGCGACGGCGGAGGCCAGTACCTCGGCGAAGTTGTCGCCACCTTCGGGCTGGTCCTGCTGATCTTCTGTCTCGTTCGGACCGCCCGGGGCGACCTCGCTGCGTCCGGAGTAGCGGCCTACATCGGCGGGGCCTACTGGTTCACCTCGTCAACGTCGTTCGCCAACCCGGCCGTCACCGTCAGCCGAACCCTGTCGGACACCTTTGCCGGTATCGACCCCAGCTCGGTGCCGGTGTTCGTCGCGATGCAACTGATCGGTGTGGCTCTTGCCGTTGGCGTCGTTCGACTGATCTACCCAACGCCGGAGTCGACCGATGCCTGAGGTGATTGTCGTGCGGCACGGCCGCCCGCACACCGAGCGACTCGAAACTGGTGTCGCCGACCCATCGCTGGATGAGTTTGGACGTTGGCAGGCATCCAGGGTGTGTGCGTGGCTGGCGCACGAGCCGGTCGACGCCGTGATCAGCAGCCCGAAGGCTCGTGCTATCGAAACCGTTGAGCCGTTGGCCGGTGCGCTCGGAATCGACATCAGGATCATCGACGACCTCGACGAGATCGACCGTCGGGCCTCCGTGTACGTCCCGACCGACCTCTGGGCGACGGAGGGGCTCGATCTCCTCGAGGCGCTGGCCGAGCATCGATGGGACGACATCGGGTTCGATCCGCCTGACGTCTTTCGGGAACGGATCGAAGCCGTATGGCACGACCTAATCGCTGATCCGCCGGGCGACCATGTGGTGGTTGGCTGTCACGGCGGCACCATTCGCGAGATCATCCGGGCAACCCTCGGTGAGATCCCGCGGAGCTTTCACGCCCAACTCGAGTACGCGTCGATCTGTCGTTTCGCAATCAGCGACGGACGAGCATCCCTCACGACCCTGAACGAGACCGGCCACTTCGACGCCGAACGGGACACGATTCGAGGCGCAATGAACACCGGACCTACGATCACGACATGAGTTCGCAGCTGCCGTTCACCGCGTTCGACGCCGATAACCACTACTACGAGGCCGAAGACGCGTTTATTCGTCACGTCGACCCGAAGATGCACAAGCGCTGCATGCAGTGGGCCCAGATCGACGGCCGTCAGCGTCTCTTGGTCGGCGGTCGGGTGAACCGGTTCATCCCGAACCCGACCTTTGACCCGGTCGCTCGCCCGGGCTGTCTCGATGACTATTTCCGCGGCAAGGTAGCCAAGTCCGACATTCGGGAGGCGTTCGGTGAACTCGTGCCGATCCCCGACGAATATCGCAACCGCGATGCGCGCATCGCAGTGATGGATCAACAGGGCCTTGAGGCGTGCTTCATGTTCCCGACGCTCGGTGTCGGTATGGAGTCGGCGCTCGAGGGCGACGTCGAGGCGACGCTGGCGGCGTTCGATGGGTTCAACCGCTGGCTCGACGACGACTGGGGCTTCGCCTACCAGAACCGCATCATCACCGCCGGGTACGTAACGCTGGCCGATGTTGACCACGCGCTCGACCAACTCGATTGGATGCTTGAGCGCGACGTTCGGGTCGTCAACATGCGGCCGTCGTCGGTGCTCGGTCGCGACGGACGCCGCCGATCACTCGGGGACCCGATGTTTGCCCCGTTCTGGAAGAAGATGAACGATCACGGGGTCACCCTTGCGATGCACAGCGGTGACGCCGGCTACTCGTTCCTCGCCGACTACTGGGGAGTGAACAGTGAGTTCGAGGCGTTCCGCCAGAACGCGTTCAAGACCCTGCTGACCCACTCGCCGATCAGCGACGCCCTCGCATCCCTGATTGCGGAGGGCGTGCTGAGCGAGCACCGCAACATCCGGGTCTGCACGATCGAAACAGGGTCGGAGTGGGTGCAGCCCCTCCTGAAGAAGTTCGAGAAGACCTACAAGATGCAGAAGCACGCCTTCACCGAGGACCCGATCGAGGTCTTTGCCCGCCAGGTCTGGGTGTCGCCGTACTACGAGGATGATCTCCACGACCTCAAGGCCAAGGTCGGGGCCGAGCACATGCTGTTCGGCTCGGACTGGCCCCATGCCGAAGGACTGACGAACCCAGTCGACTTCGTCGACGACCTCGATGGATTCACCAGTGACGAGATCCAGTTGATCATGCGTGACAACGGTCTCGCCCTCGCTTCGCGCAGCGTCTGAACCCTCCCCGGTAGGGTCGGCGGCGATGCTTCCTTTCACCCTCGAAACCGTCCGGATTTCCATCCACATCCTTGCCGTTTGTGTCTGGATTGGCGGTCAACTGCTCGTTGCGGCCCTCGTTCCGACCCTTCGCGAGATCGGGCATGACGCGCCCAAAGTCGTGGCCCAGCGATTCGGTCAGGTTGCCTGGCCCGCCTTCGGTGTCGCGGTCCTGACCGGTATCTGGAACCTGCTCGAGGTCCCCACCGGCCAGACGTCCGAGTACCACGTCACGCTCGGCATCAAACTCGTGCTGGTCGTGCTGTCGGGGCTCGCTGCGTTCGTGCACACTCGCACACCTTCCCCCGCGGTACGAGGGGCGACCGGCGGCATCGGCCTCATCGCTGGTCTTGGGGCGTTGGTGCTCGGTGTGATGCTGTGAGCGACGAACTCCTCGTCGGCGACGACGGGGTCGCTCGCTGCTGGTGGGCCGGCACGTCGGAGGACTACAACGAGTATCACGACGAGGAATGGGGTCGTCCCGTCGTCGACGACATTCGGCTCTTCGAAAAGATCTGCCTCGAGGGGTTCCAGTCGGGTCTGGCGTGGATCACGATCCTGCGCAAGCGGGACAACTTCCGCGCCGCCTTCGACGGGTTCGATTTCCGCCGTGTGGCGAACTACGACGAGGACGATGTCACCCGACTCCTCGGTGATGCGGGGATTGTTCGTCACCAGGGCAAGATCCGGTCGACGATCAACAACGCCAAACGAGCCGTCGAGATGGTGGAAGTCGAAGGGTCGCTCGCGGCCTACTTCTGGCGCTGGGAACCCGACCTCCGAGAGGGAGACATCGACGGGGCCTTCACCGTGCCCGCAACGACACCGACCTCGACCGCACTCGCCAAGGATCTCAAGCGGCGAGGCTGGACCTTCGTCGGGCCTACCACCGTGTACGCCTTCATGCAGGCGATGGGGTTAGTGAACGACCACCTGCCGGGATGTGACGCCCGAGCGGTGCGTGCAGCGGAGCGAGCGGCGGTCGATCGCCCAGGTTGAGGGATCGCGACGGGTTTCGACACGCGCCCAAACGGGACGGCGGGTCATTGTTGTTCGGACGGTAGCGTCACGCCGTGACCTCGCCGTCCACCGAAGTGCGTGCCGAAGATCAGCCGATGGCGCCGGTCGATTGGTCGATCCTTGCGGTCATCTCGTCGATCTGGGGCGCGTCGTTCCTGTTCATGGCGATCGGGCTTGAGTCGTTCGAGCCGGGCCTCGTCGCCCTGCTACGAGTCGGGTTCGGAGCGCTCACGCTTGCGTGCATCCCAGCCGTGTGGCAGCCGGTTCCTGTCGAAGCTCGTCGGCGGATTGCCCTCTTGGGCGTGACCTGGATGGCATTCCCCTTGACGCTGTTCCCGATCGCACAGCAGTGGATCGATTCTTCGGTCGCGGGCATGTTGAACAGCGGCATGCCGTTGATGACGGTTGTGATCGGTCGCCTTGCGTTCGCAACGCCGACCGGTCCGCGCCGACTGGGTGGCGTGCTCATCGGCCTGCTCGGGATCTTGCTCATCGGGATTCCCGAGGCATCGACCGACGGCAGCAATGCCGCCGGAGTGGTGCTCGTGCTCATCGCTGTGGTCTCGTACGGCGTCGCCGCGAACATCGCCGGCCCGCTTCAGCGCGAGTTCGGGTCGCTCCCGGTGATCGGCCGGGCCTTGGCATTCGCCGCCGTGCTCTGTGTCCCGTTCGGGCTGGTCGATGCAGCCGACTCCTCGTTCTCGTGGTCGTCGCTTGCGGCGTGCGCAGCGGTCGGGATCGGTGGCACCGGCATTGCGTACACGCTTGCCGGCATCCTGAACCGGCGAGTCGGCGCCGTTCGTATGTCGATCGTGACCTATCTGATCCCGCTTGTCTCCGTCGTTCTCGGCATCGTGTTCCGAGACGAGAGCGTGGCCGTCTGGGCCATCGCTGGAACCGGTGTGGTCTTGCTCGGCGCGTTCCTCACCACCCGAGTCGACTGAGCGTCGTTACGCCGCCCGGCGGCTGGCCTCGGTAGGGGTGCCGGGCCACAGCAAGGTGGACGGATCTGGTGTTGGTCGACAGATCACGAAACCCTGCGCCATATCAACTTCGAGTTCGCGCAGGATGTCGAGCTCGTCAGTGGTTTCGACGCCCTCGGCGACCGACCGCAGTCCGAGGGTGCGGATGACATCGGTGACCGACGACAGGATCGCTCGGGTCTGACGGTCTTCCGTCAGCCCGGCGAGGAAGCCGCGGTCGAGCTTCACGATGTCGATCGGAAGATCACGCAGCGACGCAAGCGCCGAGAAGCCGGTGCCGAAGTCGTCGAGGGCGATGGAACAGCCGGCGGCGCGAAGCTCGTGGAGGATGTCGGTTGCGCGGGAGTCATCGACGGCGGTTTGTTCGGTGATCTCAATCCAGACGTCGTGGGGGGTCAGGTCACCGGCGTCGAGTACGTCGAGCACCCACGTTGCGAAGTCGGGTGTGATCAGATTGGCGGCGACGACATTGATCGAGATCGCTGGACGAGCGCTTCCGATGCGCACCGACTGTCGCAGGGCGACATCGATCATCCGCTCTGAGAGGGCGGGCAGCAGCCCCTCGGCCTCGGCTGCATCGATCCACTCGCTCGCCGGTCGGACACCGTCGGGCCCGACCCACCGGGCCAGTGCTTCGATTGCGATCGGGTAGCCGGTTTCGAGGTCGACAATCGGTTGGTACCACGGCACGATCTCGCCGCGCTCAAGTGCGCTGCGGAGGCCCTGGCCGACTTCGTGCCGTGCCTCGGCTTCGCCACGGAGTGTGTCGTCGAAGAGCGCGACCCGACCACGGCCCTCGGCCTTGGCTCGATGGAGTGCCAGGTCGGAGTTCCCGATCAGGGTGTTGGCGTCAGGGACGCTCTCATCCGCGACGGCGACGCCGATGCTGAGCGAAATCTGGAGTCGGTGGCGACCGATGACCATGGGCTCACCGATCTCTGTCAACAGCCGGCGAGCGAGCTTGACGGCATCGAACTCGTCTTCGATCGGTTCGGCAACCACGAGGAATTCATCGCCACCCATATGCACGACCGTGTCACCAGAACGCAGGCTCCCCCGAAGGCGAGTGGCGACGTGGCGCAGAATCGTGTCGCCCGCAGTGTGGCCGAGGCTGTCGTTGAAGGTCTTGAAGTGATCGACGTCGATCATCAGCAGGGCGATGGTCGGCTTGGCGTCGGCACAGCGGTCGAGTGCCGCGGCGATCAGGTCACTGGTGACCGAACGATTGGCCAGGCCGGTGACGGGGTTGGTTGTCGCTTGGTGGGCCATTGCTTGCGCGGTGCGTTGGGCTGCGGCGAGTTCGAATCCGGCCCGGTCGAGTGCTGTTTCCTCGCCGCGCACCAGTTGGCGGAGACTTGCATCACCCGATTCGATCCGTTTGAGGAGGCCATGGATCTCCCGCATTGCCTTGCGAGCGCCGGCGAGCGCTTCCTCGAGCTCTGAGTCGCTGCCGGTCGCAGCCGCCTCGAGCTCGGCGTGGTGAATTTCGCGAAGGTTGCGACGTTCGACCTGCCTCATCAGGTCGATCCGCTGGGTGCTGGCGAGGAACCAGTCGGCCAGCTCGATATCGGAGGCACCAACGCCGTTTCGCAAGACGGCCATTTCCATCTCTGAGCACTGCTCAACGACAGGATGGGTCGCCAGCTGCGCCATCTGGGTGCGAATCCGGTCCGACGTCGCCTGATCGAAGATTCGGAGTAGTGACTCCTGGGCGGCCAGCAGGCTGACGACGGAGAGGTTGGTGCCCTGATCGAGGTGGCCTTCGCCGATCGCCCGGGATATCACGACCCGTTCCATCCCGGTGAGTTCTTTTGCGCGCATGAGGGCGAGGTGACCGACGAGGCTCGTTCGGAGGCCTGCGCTCGGTGCATCGCAAATCAGGGCATCGACCGTGTCGAGAAAAGCGAGGTTGAGTCCGGCGAAGTAATTGATCACGTCGGCTGAGCTGATGGCGCCGCAGTCGACGGAGAGGCGAACCGTCGGCAGCTCGCGAGCGAGTTCGATGCCCTGCCGGTTGCGAAACGCCACCGCTCGGTCGGACTCGAGCAATTCGGCGAGACGCTCGTCGGTCATCATCCGGATGCCGGCCACCTCTTCGTTGAACTTGGTGCCTTGGCTCGTTAGGTACACCGAGGTTGCGCCGCGCTCCAACTGGGTTTCGTGCAGCAGCGCCGCGACGGCCTCGATGTAGTGGAGCTCTGCGCTGAAGCTCGGCACCAACGCCTCGGAGTGCATGGGGAAAGCTTCGGTTGCGCTTGCGCTGAAATAAGCCTGGTTGGGAGGCTCTAGATCCGCGTGTCGGGCCGTCGGTAGCTCGTGCCAGGCCCTGCGTAGGCGAGTCCGTAGCCGGGCGGGAACGACCAGTTGAGTGCGGGCGGGTCCGCAATGGCGTGCTGCCACCAGGCGATGAGCCGGTCTTCGTTTTGGTAGTCGAAGGGATCCTCGATGATCTGTTCGGTTTGTCCGCCGGCGGGGGGAGGATGCTCGGCGAGCCAGCGCGCCGTTCTGGCTACCGCCTCACGCGCTGGAACGACGTCGGCATACCCCAGCCGGGACCGCAGCTTGCTGGTGTCGTAGAGGCGGTGGTGCGACGACGGCCCTGCGAGGAGCGGCCATGCAGGACGAGCGAGGGCAGCTGGCATCGAGATCAGTTCCCAGTCGTGCCCGAGCGCAGCGGTGCAGATCTCGACGACCTGGCGGAGGCTGAGGCACTCATCGTCAGCGACGTTGAAGATCTCGCCTTTGGCCGCCTCGGGCTGGTCCACGGCCAGAAGGATGGCGTGAGCGAGATTCTCGACATAGCCGGATGAGTTGAGCATGGCGCCACCGTCGGGCAGGACAAGGTGGGGCCGTTGGTCGAGGATGCGGCGCACGATTGACCATTCCCGTGGCGCTAACTGACGCGGCCCGTACACCCACGGATAGCGAAAGTGGGTGGCCTCCGGTTGGTGGACAAAGACCTGCTGTTCGGTGGCGGCGATGCGGTACGACTTGCCGTCGTCGTCCTCGGTGGAGGTTGCAGCGTCTTCGCGTACCGGAGCGGGTAGTCCCGGCGGTGCGTAGCGGGACGGGTCGAAGTAGCCGCGGTATGCAGGACCACCGCCGACCGAGATGAAGTGGCCGACCTGGCCGGCGAGCACGTCGCTGATGGTGCGGAGCCGTCCGTACGTGACGATCGCCGTGTCCCACGTCTCGGATCCGATCGTCGAGGCAAGCAGATCGTGGTCTCGAACGTCGACGTGGATGTGCCGGAGATGCTCGACCTCGGCCACCTCATGGTTGCCGGTGTGGCAGATCGTGACCTCATGGCCACGCGCTTCGAGGCCGGCCACGATGGCCGGCCCCGTCGGTCCCGTGCCCCCGACGACGAGGACCTTCATCGCTGGACCTGCGCTGGTAGCTGCCGAAGCCCGCTCACTCCGCGGTCAAACCTGCGAACTGGTCTCGCAGCACCCGCTTCAGGACCTTGCCGGTCGGGTTGCGTGGAATGGCGTCGATGAACTCGACCTTCTTGGGCTGCTTGAACTTCGCCAGCTTGCCGGAGACGTGGTCGAGGACGGCCTGCTCCGTAACCGAGTCGTCGGCTCGAACGACGACCGCCATCGGCGACTCACCCCATTTCTCTGACGGAATGCCGATGACGGCGACCTCATTCACGCCCTCCATGCCGAAGATCGCGTTCTCGATCTCGGCCGGATACACGTTTTCACCACCGGAGATGATCATGTCCTTGACGCGGTCCTGGATGTAGACGAACCCATCGGCGTCCATCACCGCCACATCGCCGGTGTGCAGCCATCCGTCAACGATGGACTCAGCGGTTGCCTCTTCTCGGTTCAGGTAGCCGACCATGATGTTCGGGCCGCTGACGAGCACTTCACCCGGCTCGTCGGGTGCGCAGTCGTCGCCCGCCTCGTTGACGACGCGAACCTGGGTAAAGAAAAACTCCTTGCCGGTCGACCCGGCCCGATCGAGTGCGTCTTCAGGGGAGATCAGACACGCCGGGCCGCAGGTCTCGGTCAGTCCGTACACCTGGTGGATCTCGATGCCCATCGCCGCGTAGGTCTCGATAAGGCTGACGGGGACGGGCGCGGCGCCTGACATGACCCACCGCAGCGAGGACGTGTCGTGGGTGTCCTTGTCGAAGGTGAGGAGCATGAACTGCAACATCGCCGGTACGGCGAGCGTGACGGTGATCTGCTCGTCGCCGAACACCTCCCAGATCTTCACCGGGTCGAACTCGCTCATGATGGTGGCGGTGCCGCCCAGGTTGATGATCGACAGCAGCGGGTTGAGGGCCCCGACGTGGAAGAGCGGCAGACAGATCAGGTAGTTGTCGCCATAGCGGGTGTCGGCGGTGACGTTGGCGGTGAGGCAGCCCCACATCGACGTGTTGTGGCTGTGCATCGCTCCCTTGGGCAAGCCCGTCGTGCCTGACGTGTACATCACGAAGAGCAGGTCGTCGCCACCAGCCGTGCTCGTAATCGGCGCTGCGGATGATGCACTCATCATGTCCTCGTAGCCCTCGGCGAACTCGGGGCGGTCAGCAGCATCCCCGACGTGGATCCACCGGGTGATCTGGGTGCCGTCGGCGCCCCGCGAGTGCAGTTCGCTGACGACCTCGTTGAACGCCGTGCCGAACACGAGCGTGCCCGCTGCGGAGTCGGTGAGGATGAACGACAACTCGTCGGCGACGAGGCGCCAGTTGAGGGCGACGATCACCCCGCCGACCTTGGCTGCGCCGAAGAAGGTTTCGATGAACTCTGGGCCGTTCATCAGCAGTGTGGCGACCCGGTCGCCGGTCTCGAGGCCGCCGCTCACGAGCGCATTGCCCATCTGGTTGCATCGAGCATCAAGCTCGACATAGGTCTGTCGTCGCCCACTGGTGATGTCGACGATGGCTTCGGTCTTGGGGTTGAGAAGGGCGCGCTTGGCAACCCACTGCCCGATGTTGTGGTTCATGTCGGGATGGTAGACCGGGGACCATGGATGATGTCCTGCACGTTGATGTGGATGGTCAGGTAGCGACCGTGTGGCTCAACCGGCCCCGAGTCCGCAATGCCCTGAACGCACTGCTGATCGGTGGGTTGCGTGAAGCGATCACGGCGCTCGACACCTCCCCGGATGTCGCCGCGATCGTGATCACTGGTGCCGACCCTGCATTCTGTGCGGGGCTTGATCTTGGCGATGTCGCAGCAGGCACGCTTGGCGGTGCGGGTTCGGGGCTTCCGATTCCGGCCGATATCGGTACGCCGGTTATCGGTGCGATCAATGGTCCGGCGGTCACGGGCGGGCTCGAACTCGCCCTTGCGTGCGACTTCTTGATCGCGTCCGATCGGGCGTCGTTCGCCGACACCCATGCTCGAGTCGGAATTCTGCCCGGGTGGGGACTGTCGGTGGAGTTACCTCGAGCCGTTGGGATTCGGCGGGCTCGTCAGATGAGCTTCACCGGCAATTATGTCGACGCCGCGACGGCGCTCGAGTGGGGGTTGGTGAACGAGGTCGTCCCTCATGAGGAACTCGTGGTGCGAGCACAGGAACTGGCGTTGGACATTGCCGGAGTTGAGGCCGCCACCGTCTCGGCGATGAAGCGGCTGTACTGGGCGGCGACCTCGGTCGCGCCGAGTGATGGTGTCACGGTCGAACGCGAGGTCAATCGCTCATGGTCAGAGCGGGGTGGGTTCGACCGGGCAGCGTTCGCCGAACGCCGGGCCGCGATCGAAGCGCGGGGGCGAAGTCAGGTCTAATCATTGCCACCGGGGGCTATTGGCAGTCAGACTGACAGAAAGCTAGGGTGCAGGCATGTCCGGTGACGTTGCCATGCGAACCCTCGGGGACAACTTCCCTGTGCCAACCTTCGACGATCCCGCCTGGGTGATACCGAAGCCACTGTCTGAGGCAAAGGTCGCGATCGTGACCTCTGCGGCGATCCACACCAGCGACGATGAGCGGTTCACCCAGGGAGACACCACCTTCCGTTGGATTCCCCGAGCGTCCCGCGACCTGATCCTCGGACACTGGAGCCCCAACTTCGACCGAAGCGGATTCGTGCTCGACCACAATGTCGTGTTCCCGCTCGATCGACTTGAGGAGCTGGCGGCGGACGGCACGATCGGCTCGGTTGCTGATCGTCATGTCGCGTTTGCTGGGAACCAGCCCGACGATGTCGCCACGATCATTCACGACACCGGCCCAGCGGCCGCGGCCCAACTCGCGGCGGATGGTGTCGATGTCGTCCTTCTCACCCCCGTTTGACCGCTCTGCACGCGCACCGTGAGTGCGCTCGCCCACGTCATCGAAAAGGCTGGCATCGCGACGGTCACCCTCGCCTCCACCCTTTCCGTCGCCGAACGCATGCAACCACCGCGGGCGCTCTGGGCTGACTTCCCGCTCGGTCGACCACTCGGCCACCCACAGGACGCAGCGTTCCAACACGATGTTCTGCGTCGGGCATTCGCGCTCCTCGAAGCGGACTCTGGACCGGTCCTGATCCATCACCCCGAGGTGATCGAAGCGGACGAGACGCCGCTCAGCTGCTCGATTCCGCCCGCGTTCGATGCCGATGCATCAGCGGCAGTGCAGGAGGTCCGCGGGATCCGCAACGCGTACGACCGGTCGGTTGCGGCACTCGGTGCGACGGGCGTGGGCCGCTCGATCAGTGCTGACGAGATCGAGGGCGCGGTTGACGTGCTGCAGTCGATCGTCGATGGCACACCGTGGAACGAAGCCGGCATTCCCGGCAAAAACACCATCTCCCTCGTCCACGACATCCGCACCTACTTCGAGGAGGCGGCGATGGAGTTGGTCGACGGCCCACCACCGGCAGGGCGGGCAGCTGAGGCCTGGTTCTTCGAGCAGACCGAGACGGGGAAGGTTGTCATGGCCGCCCGTCAGGCGATCAAAGAGGCTGAGGGCCCATTCCCCGTGTGGTTCTACATGGCGCCGGGTCATCGATGAGCGCCGAAGCCGTTCCGTCGATCGACGGACGCCGCGCCCGCCGGGATCGCAATCGTGAGTCCGTTGTTGATGCCATCCTGGCCATCTATCACGAGGGCAATATCACGCCGTCGCTCGATGAGATCGCCGAACGATCCGGGGTCTCCCACCGAAGCGTCTTCCGGTATTTCGACGACCTCGACGAGCTGTACCGGGTTGCCATCGATCGTCACTTTGCGGCCATCGAACCCTTCATCGAACTCGACGAACCAATCGCGGAGGACCGGAGCAGTCGGGTCGAACAGTTCGTGACCCATCGGCTCCAGCTCTATGAGCGGGTCGCTCCTGTCGCCCGAGCCTCGCGAATGAAGGCTCCACTGAGCGAGTTGCTGCGGGACAACCTGAATCGCAACCGGTCCCGGATGCGAGCCCAGGCTCGGGCCCACTTCCGTGCTGATCTCGCTGCGCTTCCGAGCGCCGACCGCAATGCAATCGCCAATGCTCTCACCGCCCTGCTGACCTTCGAAGCGATCGAGACGATGCGCTTCGATCAGGGATTGTCCAAGCGGGCGACCAACGCCGCCCTGGCCGCTGCAGTCCGCCAGTTGCTTGACCCAGGAGTGTCATGAACACGACCACTCGAGCGGTCGGGCGCACCGCTGTCTCCCCCGAGACGGTCTGGAGTGTGCTCGGCGACTATTTCGCCCTCGCCTCGTGGTCGACACAGATCGATCACTCGAGTGCGATGACCGCCACCGAGGCTGGTCTTGGCGCAAGCCGCCGCGTCACCGTCGGCTCGGCGGTCTTGATCGAGAACGTCGTGGAGTGGCAACCGGGCGAGGGCCTCGCCTATGAGATCGTCGGCCTTCCCCCCGTGCTTCGCCGAGTTGAAAACCGGTGGCGGCTGACTCCGGACGGTGACGGCACCGCAATCGAATTGACTGCCACCATCCAGCCGGGCCCCAAACCGCCGATGAAGCTCGCCGCAAAGGCCGTTGCCCGCCGTATTGGCAAGACGAATCGCTCCCTGGTCGATGACCTGATCGCCGCCGCGGAGCGCCGGAAGGAGACGAGCCCATGAGCCGCCCCGACATCATCGTGATCCTGACCGATGAGGAGCGAGCCGCTCCGAGCTATGAGAACGACGAGCTGCAGGCCTGGCGCGAGCAGCATCTGCCCGCTCGCAAGTGGTTCACGGACAATGGCGTCGATTTTCAACGGCACTACGTCGCCTCGACCGCCTGCGTGCCGAGTCGCCCGTCGCTGCTGACCGGCCAGTACCCCGACGTGCACGGCGTGACGCAGACCGACGGACTCGGCAAGCTTCACGGCGACACCCGGATGCGCTGGCTCCGACCGGGCGAGGTCCCCACGATCGGTGACTGGTTCCGTGCTGCTGGCTACGACACCCACTACGACGGCAAGTGGCATGTTTCGCATGCCGACCTGATGGTGAATGGGCGACCGCTCGCCACCAACACCAGCGATGGCCACGTCATCCCTGAGGCAGTCGAGGCGTATCTCGACGCTGACCCGCTCGACGAGTTCGGGTTCAGCGGCTGGGTCGGCCCAGAACCACACGGCGGCGAGGTCGCGAATTCGGGCTACATCCGC
>Ga0181594_10000197_pt1 | contig 51109 bp, 57 predicted proteins | sample 071ome_18_FD_145603 | JGI IMG/M metagenome (GOLD analysis project Ga0181594, IMG submission 145603) | Coastal salt marsh microbial communities from the Groves Creek Marsh, Skidaway Island, Georgia - 071413BT metaG (spades assembly) | ecosystem: Environmental > Aquatic > Marine > Intertidal zone...
TGACGACCGTCGAGCCCGGAGCCTTGACGTTCACCACATCGGCTGCGCCAGCCCCGCCGTACTTTCTTTCCGATGAGCCCGCGGACCGGCTGGGGCTCGAATCAGAACTCGCCTACGCCGTCGCTGAACAGCTGGGCTTTCGACCGCAGGAAGTGACGTGGGAGTTCGCACCGGCCGAGGATGTTCTCACCGGAAGCTTTCTCGACTTCGACTTAGCGGTGGACGGATACGTCGCTCGCCCCGAAGAGTATCCGGCCATCGCGTACTCGACCCCGTACTTGGAGACGACCACGGTGCTCGATGTCCCCGATGACGAAGCCCGCCGGGTCCTTCTTGGAGTCAGCCAACAGACACAGCCATCAAGTTTGCGCTTCGCCGCACCAGTCCAAGGAACGGGGCGGCCATGGCTCCTGGGCAAGGGATGGATCCCCGAGGGTGGGGGACTGGCGATGTGGGCACGTGCGGGATCAGAGATGCAGGAGGCACGAATCGTCACCGATGCGCAGCTCATCGACGAGCCCACACGGCAATGGCTCGAAAGCATCGCGGACATCGACGTCTCCAATGTTGCCGGTGTCGATCCTCCGGATATTGCGCTGTCCTTCGCCATGGTGGGGGGAAACCCCCTCGTGGCCTGCGTTGACCGCGCCCTTGCGGAATTGTCCGAATCGGGCGAATTGGAGACCATCGTCGAGACCTGGTTGGACCCAGAAATGTGGCGGATCGACGAGTGAACTAGGGCCCGATCGCCGGAAATCGGGGCTTATCGCGGGGTGAGATCCCCAAAATTCGGGCTATCGCCCCTAGCATTGGGGCGGCATTTGGGGAGACACCCCTTCGCCGGCATCGGGAGGACGCGCATGTCGAACTCGGACGTAGTAATAGTCGAAGACGACGACCTGATGGGGTCGGTCGGCAAGAACTGGTGGATCCTGCTCGCTTTGGGAGCCGTCACTTTGATCCTGGGAATCTGGGCGGTCGTGAACACGGCGTCGGCCGGCAAGCTCCTGGCGGTGATCTTCATCATCTGGCTCATCGTGTCCGGCATCTTCAGCGTCGTTCGCGGCTTTGCTCCTGGACTGACCGGTGGGATGCGCACGCTCTACTTCATCACCGGTGCCCTGTCTGTCTTCCTGGGCCTTCTGGCGACCCGCGCCGACTCTGGTTTGGGTGGCGAGTGGCTGCTGGGAATCTTCATCGGCGTTGCCTTCCTCTTCCAAGGACTCGCCGCTCTTCTGGAGGGCTTCTCGCATAAGGACGGACGCGGGTGGAACATCTTCTTCGGTGTCATTTTGCTCATCGGCAGCGTGATCGTCCTCGTGAACCCGGTGGCGTCCTACGGAGTCGTGGTCTGGATCGCCGGCATCTGGCTGATCATCATCGGCATCTTCGAGATCGTCGCGGCCTTCCGCGTGAAGTCCGTAGCGAAGGTCTGAGTCGGTCATCACCAGCTGACACAACAGAGTCGACGAGGGGCGGGCCATTGGCCCGCCCCTCGCTTGTCGCTGGCATGCATGGTTGGCTGACCTCATGGCCGCCGAAACGTCACAAACGCTCGATCGAGGGCTTCGGGTCCTTGAGGAGGTCGCAGATTCCGCCGAGGGTTTGACCATCACCGAGATCGCTGGGCGGATGGGAATCGGACGCACGGTGGTGTACCGATTGGTCGTCACCCTGGAACAGCACGCGTTGATCCGGCGAGGATCTGATGGGCGTTGTCGGCTGGGTCTGGGCGTTCTTGCCATGGGTCGCCAATTACAGCCCGTTGTTCGAGACGCGGCGTTCCCTGCGCTCCGGATGCTGTCGGACGCCGTCGGATGCACCGCTTATCTCTGCCTCGTCGATGGCGGGGAGTCTGTCGCCGCTCTCGTCGCCGAGCCAACCCGATCGGACATGCACGTGACGTATCGCGTCGGTAGCCGCAGCCCGCTGGAGGCTGCCGCAGCCGGCCGAGCCATCTTGGCTGCGAGAACAGCTGGAACGAGGCCGCTGGACCCTCCGTGGGTTGTGGCGAGCGAAGACGGAGCACCGGGGGTGTTTGGACTCGCTTCTCCCGTCACGGGTGTTCCGGGTCTTGAGGCCAGCGTGGGGGTGGTGTCCTTCCGTGAGCTCGAGGAATCCGAGGTGGGTCCTCGGGTCTCTCGGGCAGCGGGGGATATCGGCCGGGTCCTGCGCTAGGGCAGACACTCCCGCACCCCCCGGGTTCGACGCCCGAGGGTCGCTATGACGCACAATGCTTGGATGCGTCGTCTTCCCCCCATCGTGTTGACCCTTACCGCCCTGATCGCAGGCCTGTTGGTGGGACAGGTCGGTGCCGCGTCACCTGCACAAGCGAACACGCCCGACAGGGTGATCAGTGGATGGATGCCGTACTGGATGACCTCCCCGAGTCGAAGCGTTGGAATCGACAGTGCCGTCGCCAATGCCGATCTCTTCGAAGACGTGTCCCCGTTCTGGTACTCGGCGATCGCCCGCAAAGGCGGCGGTGTTCAAGTGGCACTCAATCCCAACTTCACCAACGGCAGCGCCAACGTGGCGTGGGCGATGGAACGCTTGCGGGCCGCGGGGATGGTGGTCATCCCCGCTATCGCCGATGCCTCGGGCAAGGGGCGAATGGCTGCCACGCTGGCCGACCCAGCTCTCAGAGGTCAGCACGTGGCAGACCTTGTGGCCCTGGTGGTCAACAATGGCTACGACGGGCTTGATCTCGACTATGAGAACTTCGCGTTCGTCGACGGCAGCAAGACGTGGGATGCCACGTTGCCGAACTGGACGACGTTCGTTGCGGAATTGGGCGCCGCGCTTCATGCGCAGGGAAAATTGCTATCCGCGACGGTGCCGGGACCGTGCGACACACGAAATCGTTGCGGTGGTCGGTACGGCTACTGGGTCTACAACATTCCGGGGATTGCTCCGCACGTGGATCGAATTCGGATCATGGCGTATGACTACACGGTGAGGTCGATCGGCCCGATCGCTCCTATTGATTGGGTGCGCGCGAATGTCGAGCACGCCGTCACGGTGATGGATCCCGCCAAGTTGCAAATCGGAGTGCCCACCTACGGCCGAGCGAGGACCAGAACGAAGCCCGGCGGCGGCTACCGGCTATCCGGCGTATGTCCGAGCAAGAGTGGTTCGGCGTCAGAAAGGCGCGCGTACCGATCGGCAACGTCCATGGCCGCGGTCACGGCCGCCAAGATTCCTGCGCTACTCGAGCGCTACGGCCTGACCGAAGCGGATGTTCGATGGGATCCGGTGCGTCAAGAGAGTTCCTTCCGTTACACGAAGAATGTGGACTGGACCGATTCGTCGGGAACACCGCAGACGTGCCAGGCCAAGCGCCAGGTCAATTTCGTTGGGCCCGACGGTGTGCTCGCGCGCACGCAATTGGTGGGTCAGTACGGATTGAATGCTGCCGCCCTGTGGACCATCGGTGGTGAGAACCCCGCGCAGTGGCCGGGCATCAGGAGTTACGCGCAGTCCCTTGCCCCGGCTGAAGCGGTTGTCGCGATCGCTGTCACCCCGGCAGCGGTCTTCGGCCAACCAACATCCATTGCCGGAGGGGTGACGTTCAACGGCGCGCCGGTACCCGATGTGCCCGTGACGGTGGAATTCCAGCCCACCGGAAGCGAAGAGTGGCAAGCCCTGCAGGTAGCGGCGAGCGGACCGGATGGTGCCGTGGCGTTCCAGGTCCTGCTGCCCTCTTCAGGACGGGTCCGGCTGACCGTGCCGGAGACCGCAGGCATAGCCGCATCGCAGAGCCCTGCCGCCGAGGTCGCTGTGGGTGCAACGGTCAGCGCGAAAGCCAAGACGAAGAAGGTTTCTTCGGGTGCCCCGATTCGGGTCCGGGCGATTGTGCGACCGGCCCAAGCGAAGCAGAAGGTGATTCTTCAAGTTCTGAAGAAGGGAACCTGGCGAAAGGTCAAGGGTGCACGCACGAATGCCAAGGGTCGGGTGACGATCAAGGCGAAGGCCCAGAAGGCGAAGAAGCGGTGGACCTACCGGGTGGTGTCGCGAGCAAAGGGCGGGCTAGCCCCTGGGGTCTCGCAGGAATTCGTCATCCGGGTCAAGAAGAGATAAGCGGCGGGCGGAGCGAAGTGGGCCTAGACGCGCGCTATGTCGAACCAGCGCAAGGCTTCGAAGTCATCGGAAGCACCGGGAACATGAGTGATGAGGTCCGGCTCCGCTAGCGAGCGAAGCAGCGCGCAGGCGGAGGACAGGTAGCCCTCGAGAGCCGATTCGGGTGCTCGCTCGTTGTGCACGGTGTAGGTCAGTCGGCCGTTCGCGTCGTAGGACAGATGCTTCAATCGAAGTGGAGGTTCGATCGGTCCGTCCTGGTGTTGCCACAAACCCGACGCGGCATCGAACCGGTAGTAGGGCAGCAGACGGTGGCCGAACTCCGCTGTCAGATGCACGGCGGTGACGAGGTAGTCGAATACTGGTTCGGAGATAAAGTAATTGAAGTTGATTCTGGTCCAGCCCGGTTTGATGCCTTCGCAGCCCTGACTGATCTCGCGCTCGAATTCGTGCGACCGGTCCACGTCGATGCCAAGCAGCCGGTGACCGTAGGGACCCGCGCAGGAGCAGCCGCCGCGCGATTGGATGCCGAAGAGATCGTTCAAGACCGCCACGATGAAGTTGTGGTGAAGGTATCGACCGTTGGGTCGACGAACGACGAAACTGGTGATGGATAAGCGCTGGGCGTCGGTGTTTCCGAGGACCTCAATGGCTGGGTTGGTGTTCCAACTGTCGATGGCGCGGCGCACGAAGTCTTCTTCGCGGGCCTGAATCACATCGACTCCCACAGCGTCCTTGAGGTCGAAAACCAAGCCGGCGCGGATCGATTCGACGATGGCGGGGGTGCCCGCTTCTTCCCGGTGCTCAGGGTCAGTCAGGTAGAGGTGCTCGGTGGGGTTGACGTAGGCAACGGTGCCGCCACCGACGCTGTCGGGAACGGTGTTGGTCACGAGCTCACGGCGTACGAGCAGGACACCGGGCGTCCCTGGCCCGCCGACGAATTTGTGCGGGGATAAATAGACGGCGTCCTTGTAGGACAGGGGGTGCTCAACGCAGCGCGGATTCATGTCGATGTCGACATAGGGACCGCATGCGGCGTAGTCCCAGAACGCGAGAGCCGAATGCTCATGCAGGAGCGTGCTGATCGCGTGCGTGTCGGTGACGATGCCGGTCACGTTGCTGGCGGCACTGAACGAGCCGATCAGCAGCGGGCGGTCGCTGAATTCCTCGAGCCGGTGGCGAAGGATGTTCAGATCGAGGTGCCCGTCGGCGTCCTCGGGGATCGGGACCACATCGGCGATGGATTCCCTCCAGGGGAGCTCGTTGCTGTGGTGTTCGTAGGGGCCGATGAAGATCACGGGTCGTTCCGATGCGGGCACGTGATCGCTGAGGTGGTACCTGTTGTTCAGGTCGGCCGGTATCCGAAGTCCGAGCAGGCCGATGATCTTGTTGACAGCTGCGGTGGAACCGGAGCCGCAGAAGATCAGACACGTCTCGTCGCCGGCGTTCACGGCCTTCTTGATGCGCGCTCGAGCATCCTCCCGAAGGCGCGTGGTCTGAAGTCCGGTTCCACTGGATTCGGTGTGGGTGTTGGCGTATCGAGGGAGCACCTCGTCACGAATGAATTCTTCGATGAATCCGAGAGCGCGTCCGGAGGCGGTGTAGTCGGCGTAGGTGACACGGCGGGGACCGAAGGGACCGTGCATCACGTGATCGTCACCGATCACGGATTCGCGGATCCGGTCCAGAATCGGCCGAGAGGGGAGATCGTCACGAGGGGGTGGAATGGACTGACGCGTCCGCTCCAGGTCGATCCCGCAGTTGCCCTCGTCCATGGCAGCAGCGTACGGGGGCGTGGCCGCCGTCGCATGCTCCTGCGAGACTGAGGCCGTGGTTTATGCGTCGATTCCCGTGGAGGCTGCTCCTGAGGAACAGGTGGACGGGGTCGTCGAAACCCAGCGTCCGTGGATAACGATCGTGTGGAACGACCCGATAAATCTGATGTCCTATGTCACGTACGTCTTCATGACGTACTTCCATTTCTCGCGCGAGAAGGCCGAGAAGCTCATGAACGATGTCCACCACGAGGGTAGGGCGGTTGTCTCGTCTGGCACGAGAGAAGAAATGGAGCGTGACGTCAGTGCCATGCATTCCTACGGCCTGTGGGCCACGCTTCAACGAGACGATTGACGAGCAGCGACGATGACGTACGGATTCCAGCGAACCGCGACCGGCCGCGTTGTCTTGCGCGTTGATGACGTCGAACGCGGCTTGCTGATGTCCGTGGCGCGTCAAGTGATGGACCTCGTGCAGCCGGCCGAAGCGTCCCCTGATCAGGATCCACTGGCGGCGCAATTGGGCTGGGTCGATGGGGATGTGGGAATTTCCGATGACCCCGCAGTGGCCCGACTCCTACCCGATGCATACGACGATCCCGATGATGCGCGGGATTTTCGTCGATTCACCGAGAACGATCTGCGCCAGTCGAAGATGCAGCACGCAATGACCGTGGTGGAAGAAATCGAACGTTCAGGAGAGAAGGTCGCGGTGACGTCGACCGACAGTTGGCTTGGGCTTTTGAACGATGCGCGCATCGCTATCGGCACACGCATTCAGATTTCTGAAGACAATCACGAGGAGCTCGCAGGGCTGCCGGACGACGATCCTCGATCAGGCTTGTTTCATGTCTACGACTGGCTCACGTTCCTTCAAGAATCGCTCGTTCGCTGCATGGACCCCGCCCTCTACGGATTTTCCGATGACGACGTCCCGATGACGGAAGACGAGGAGTAGTCGGGACGAGTGGCAAGCCCTTCACACAAAAGACAGCGGACCGGATGCTGAGCATCCGATCCGCTGTCGTCGTTCGGGTGGAACTCGACGGGGCGATCCCTACCTGCTGGAGGGTGCCTCTTCGAGTTCGGTCTCGTTGAACTCCGGCGAGTCCACAGCGCTCTTCTCGCGAGCGATCTTGTAGATCAGCAGGCCGAAGAGACACTTGGCGAGTACGTCCGCGATGGAGTACCCAACCTGGCGCCAGACGAACGAGTCTGCTCCTTCGATGCCGAACATCGGGATCATGTACGAGATGGGGTAAACGCCCCACGTCGCAAGAAGCAGCCAGCGAAGGCCGTTGACGTCCTTGGCCACCTGGCCAGGCTGCGTCTTTGTCGCCTTCGTGAGTTCCACGAACAAGATGTACAAGATGTACAGGAACGGGATGGTGGACAGCGCGCCCCAGATTGCCTTGGGAGCGGTGTCGACCGCGATCTCGCCCGGGTAGCCCAGGATGATCATCAGCGCGGATGCGGGGATGAGCTTCATGAGCAGGGACTTGCGCAGTGCACGCGGCAGCGCGAGGACGGCGATCGCCTCGAACAGCAGCAGCGGCACGGTGAGCAGCCAGTCCACGTAGCGGTAACCCTCGTTGAAGCCTTCGCCGTTCACGAAGACGTATTCCATAGCGTTCTGAGCCATGGCAGCCTCGCCAGCGTCGACGGCGACGAACGATCCCTTGAAGGAGTCGAAGATCCGCCAGTAGTGGTAGGCAGCGATCAGACAGACCATCGCCGAGACGACGAGGGCCTGGCGGTAACGGGGAAGAACACGGCCCGTCACAGCAAGCAGGAACACGAACGTCGCCAGCATGGACGCCAGCGCGAACGAGAGAATGTTGTAAACAGTTTGGTATTGCGAGTAGTCGAGATTAACGACGTCCACTCAAGCCTCCATGCATGAGAGATGGCCGCCGGGAGGCCGCCACCGTTTGATTTCAGTTCCTCCGCGCTGTTCCCTGAAGAGCACAGCGCCCCTAGCGTGGTGGTCGTCACAGCCGTGGTCAAGTGGAACAAGACACGAAGAGCAAACTGCGACACAAATAGGTCCTATTTGTCCGTTTAATCCTGACTTTATAGGGGATGGTTTCCCGCATCATGGTGCTCGCTGAAGCGCTTCTGACTATGTCCGCCTACCTTCTGGACTTTGATGAGAGTGAGGGCTCGAGATGTCCGTCAATGTTCGTATACCGATGATCCTGCGCTCCCTTACCGACGGAAGAGAGCTGGTCAGTGCCGAAGGTGCGTCGCTTCAGGACGTCATCACGAGCCTCGACATCAACTACTCCGGTATCGGCCAGCGGCTCCTCGACGACGCAGGCCTTCGGCGCTTCATGCACGTGTATCTGAACGACCAAGACGTGCGATTCCTTGACGGCCTGGACACCGACGTTGCCGTCGGAGATTCCGTAACGATCTTGCCGGCCGCGGCCGATGGGTTTCTCGCCTAACCGAAAACGGGCAGTTCTAGGCCGCCTGTGTGTGCCGCCCTCACGTCCACAGGCGCGTGTGCGCATGCCCACGGGCGCTCGCGCACATGCGAAAGGGCACTCGGTTCCCCTTCGGGATGATCCGAGTGCCCTTTCGAAATAAAATGGCCGCCCGTGGGGCTAGGCCGTTTGACTAAACCACAGTTTCGCCTTATGTGTGTTGACGATCAGGACGACGATCAAGTTGATGACGATCTGCGCCGCACCACCTGAGTCGAAGTGGAAGAACCCGAAGACGATGTTGATGACGGCGAAGACCGAGATGAGTACCTGGGCCGTCTGGCTTCCGGCAAATGTCAACTGCGTCAGCCAGAAGTAGATCAGGCCCATTACTACGGCAAGGAAGCCGTTGAACAGGAGCCAGAACACGGTTTGGCCCTCGAAGAGCGTCCCGAGCTTGATTCCCAGCCAGTACATCAACATCCACACACCGAAAACGATGTTGATGACGCCGAGAATGGCCGTCAAGATGCCCACGATCGTGACGCCTGCGGGGCGCTTGATTGCGGTGTCCGACATGTTCCCTCCTCAGGGGAAGTCGCGCGGTCTCCTTGACTGCGCGTCTTCGAGGGTAGAGACCAGGACCCCTTCGGTGGCTGCGGCGCGCCGTACGCTTAGCGGGCCATGACCAATAACGCGCCCATCGGGGTATTCGATTCGGGTTTCGGAGGCCTCACGGTCGCTCGGGCGATCATCGATCAACTCCCTGCGGAGTCGATTCGTTACGTTGGCGATACCTCGCGAGGTCCGTACGGTCCGCTACCCATCGCCCGGGTTCGCGAGTATTCACTCGAAATTATGGATCGCTTGGTCGACGATGGAGTCAAAGCCTTGGTCATCGCCTGCAACTCCGCCAGCGCTGCAACTCTTCGTGACGCTCGCGAGCGGTACGAAGTTCCCGTCATTGAGGTCGTGCATCCAGCTGTGCGTCGTGCCGTCTCGGCGACGCGTGGTGGCCGCGTCGGTGTTATCGGAACTGAAGCCACCATTGCATCCGGGGCATACATCGACGCATTTGCGGCAGCACCGCAGGTCACCGTGCACTCGCAGGCGTGTCCGCGCTTCGTCGAACTCGTGGAAGCGGGAGTGACGAGCGGCGACGAAGCCATCGCGGTAGCACGTGAGTACCTGGCCGCGCTCCAGGAGTCCGAGGTCGACACCCTCGTGCTCGGGTGCACGCACTATCCATTGCTGACCGGTGTGCTTGCGTACGTCATGGGGGACGACGTGACCCTGGTGTCGAGCGCGGAAGAAACAGCGAAAGACGTCTATCGGGTGCTCGTGGCCGGGGATCTTCTGCGCAGTGAGGGGGAGGGGTCACCAACGTATGAGTTTCTCGTCACCGGCGATCCGGATGCTTTCGAAGACCACGGTCGCCGGTTCCTCGGTCCGGAAATAGGGCGCGTTAGTTCGCTGTAGTTCCGGTCGTTAACCGAAGCTCAACCACTCGTGTTCGGTGTCAAAGAGTTCTGGATAGTGTCACGCCCATGACGAGATCCGATGGACGCACCTCAGACCAACTTCGACCCGTCTCCTTCGAGCGGCATTGGTCGGAGCACGCCGAGGGATCCACCTTGGTGTCTTTCGGTAAGACGAAGGTGCTGTGCACCGCGTCCTTCACTCCCGGCGTCCCCCGTTGGCTGAAGGACTCGGGAACCGGGTGGGTCACTGCCGAATACGCGATGTTGCCGCGGGCGACCACCACGCGCAATCAGCGTGAATCGGTCAAGGGGAAACTCGGAGGCCGAACTCAGGAAATCTCCCGGCTGATCGGTCGCAGTTTGCGTGCGGTTGTAGACATGTCGGTCCTCGGTGAAAACTCCATCGTTATCGACTGCGATGTTCTGCAGGCTGACGGTGGAACCAGAACAGCGGCCATCACGGGCTCCTACGTCGCGCTCGCCGATGCCTTGTCGTGGGCAAAAAGTGAGGGGCATATTTCCACCGACCCTCTGATCGACTCGGTGGCCGCCGTGAGCGTGGGCATCATCGACGGCGAACCCAGACTGGACCTGCACTACGACGACGATGTTCGCGCTGAGACCGACATGAACGTGGTGATGACCGGTGAAGGGAACTTTGTCGAAGTGCAGGGGACTGCCGAGGGTGAGCCTTTCGACCGCGGATTGTTGGACGAGTTGTTGAATCTGGCCGCCGCTGGCATCGCCGACTTGACGCGTCAGCAGAAGGCGTCGCTGTCGGCATGAGCCACCGTGTCGTGCTAGCGACTCGAAATCAGCACAAGGTCGCCGAACTCAGGCGAATCCTGGAATCGTCGAGCCTCGACGTCGACCTGGTGGGAACCGAGAGTTTCCCCGACCTACCCGATGTGGCCGAGACGGGCAGCACATTCGCCGCAAACGCTCTCCTGAAGGCCAGAGATGTCGCCCAGCGCACCGGACTGGTCGCCATTGCTGACGACTCGGGGTTGTGCGTCGACGCTTTGAACGGGATGCCGGGAATCCTCTCGGCCCGTTGGGCCGGATCACACGGGAACGATGCGGCGAATCTGGAGCTGCTCCTTGCCCAACTCGCCGACGTTCCGAGCCAAAGGCGAGGAGCGGCCTTTCATTGCGCGGCGGCCGTAGCCACCCCTGACGGTGACGAGCGGGTGGTCGAAGGCGTGCTCGAGGGAAGCCTGATTACCGAGGCCCGGGGCAGCAACGGCTTCGGATACGACCCGATTTTCACCCCCCGCGGCTACGCACTCACCACCGCGGAGTTGACCTCGGAGGAGAAAGACGCCATCAGTCACCGGGGACACGCCTTCCGAGCGCTTGTGCCGGTCCTGGGTGAACTACTCTCCGGTGTGACGACTTCCTAGTTCTCAAACTGCTCGACACCGACGTTTCTTGACACCGAAGGATCTAGTGATGGCCCAGGTCAGCGACCACTACGACGGCTCCGCTCCCTCGTACCACGAGCAGTACGACCCGGAGAAGATTTGGACCAACGCCGAATACCCCGCGAACTACTTCCGGCTCAACAAGGTGATGCAGATCCTGAAGAGTCGCAATGTTGCGAGTGTGTACGAACTCGGCGCCGCAGAGGGAAGCCCGATCGTCCGCATCGCCCAGGAACTCGGCGTGGATGTCCGCGCCAGCGATCTGTCCAGCGAAATGGTCCGCCTAGGCAAGGAGAACTTCCAGCGCAACGGCCTCGACCCCGATCTGCACACCCAAGTGGACATTAACGATCGGGATGCGGTCCGCGCCGAGGCCGATCGGGTGGGTCAATTCGATGCCGTCATCGCGCTCGGGGTCATCCCGCACGTGGAAGATGATGCGTGGTTCGTGGAGGCGATGTCGTTGTTCCTCAAGCCCGGCGGAACACTCATTCTTCAGTTTCGCAACGCAATGTTCTCCATGTTCACGTTCAACCGCCTCACCAAGGAGTTCATCCTTGATGACCTGATGGCGCCGATCGGGCAGCAATTCAAAGACCAGGTGGCTCACGACCTCGATCAGCGGCTCGCTGTGGACAAGCCCCCGAAGAGAGAGTGGGACAAGGACGCTCCGGCCTACGACGAGATCCTGGCCCGCTTCCACAACCCGTTCGAACTCTCCGATGTTGTGGCGCAACAAGGCTTCGTGGACTTGTCCTTCACCTGGTACAACTTCCATCCGACGTACCCGATGATCTCGGGTGGTATCGATCCCACCGAGTACCGGCGACAGCAGATCGAGCTGGAAGACGACGAATCTTGGCGCGGCATGTTCTTGTGCTCGGCAGGAATGATCGTCGCTACGAAAGCGGCCTAAGGGGCGCGTGCCTCGTGCGGAAGGCGGGAGTTGAACCCGCACGCCCGAGGGCACTGGTACCTAAAACCAGCGTGTCTGCCGTTCCACCACTTCCGCGTGGGAACAAAAGCCTAGGGCACGCACAAGACGACGGTTCACGTCGCGACGTCCAAGGTGTCGTGACGTGAACCGTCGTTGAGATGTGGCTAGGAGGCGTCCGAAGTTTCGGTGCTGTCAGAGTCGTCGCCATTATCGGACGAGGAGTCGTCTGAAGCGTCAGAGTCGTCGGACTTCTCAGCGTCATCGGACGAAGATTCACCCGAGCTATCGGAGTCGTCAGCCGTGCCGCTCTCAGACTTCTTCTTTCCCTTGGCCGGGCGATCTTTCTTGCCCTCGCTCTTGGAAGCGGCTTTCCCGCGGTTGAGCTTGACGTTCAGGCTCTTGACCTTCTTGTCGGATCCGTCAGCGGACAAGACGATGAACTTGACGACTGCGCGGCCCTTCTTGGTGAATTCCTCATCGAGGCTCACCTGGAACGTGATCGTTTGGCCGACGTCGCAGCCCTCCAGGCTCTCTGGGCCCGAGACCGTGACGTTCGTGCGCATCCGCTTCTTGCCGACGACCTTGGTCGTCCAGCTGTCACAGGCGAAGCCCTCGTCGGTGACTAGGTCCACGGTGACGGAGTCTCCAGCCTGCAGAGATGCCTTGGCAGGAAGCTTGGTGATTGAGTGGTCGTCAGCTTGAGCTACTCCCACGGTGGTGAACGCGAGCGCGGCAGCCGCCGTGGTGGCGACGATGGATCGCGCGATCATGCGCTTGTTGAGCATCTTTCCTCCTGAGGGTTTCCCCAGGTCTTGTCTCCCACGGGCTGTATCGGACCGATGTCGGGAAAGGGGAGTTGGTTGTCCAAACATCGGGCCCGCCGATCCCGGGGTACTGGCACCCCGGTTTCCCCGTCATCCTTGGCGCGGATCGCTGGCTCTGCCAGGCTGCTGAGCAAGGAGGAGGACAGACGTGAATATCTCGTACATGGACCTGGTCGAGGCAGAGCGTGAGGGCCAGATGGCTGTCTGCGTGAAGGTGGCCGAGGCCATCAGATCATTGAAGTCGGAGAACTTTTCCTCTGTACAACAGGCCCTCGACGCCGCCGCGGGAATCGTCGAAGGCGTCGGGCACAACGCGTCGACCGACGCAGGCTGACTCAGCAGGCCCGAGGCCTGCACGCCCCTCGTGAGCGGTGCTGACCCGCGGTGGCTAAATGCAAGTCTTTTGCAATAACTGATCATTCGCCATAAACTTCGTGCATGCGTCCATTTCCGCTTGTCCTCGCCAGTATTTCCACCGCCGCCCTCGTGCTGTCCGGGTGTGGAGGTTCCGACGACTCCGCCTCGGAGTCGGACGGCGATTCGATTCTCGTCGCCACCACCGTGTCTCCGATCACCTCGATCGTGTCTCGAGTGGGCGGCGACTGTGTCGATGTGCGGGGCATCGTGCCGGAGGGGACCAACTCGCACACCTTCGAACCTGCGCCGTCCGTGGCCGCTCTCCTAAGCGACGCGGATGTTGTGTTCATCAACGGTCTGAAGTTGGAAGATCCCACGTTGGCCATGGCGGAGGCCAACATGGCCGATGGCGCCGAGTTGGTGGAGCTGGGAACGGTTGCCCTCCCCGAGGAGGACTACATCTTCGACTTCTCCTTCCCTGAGGAGGATGGCAAGCCGAACCCGCATCTGTGGACCGACCCGACGTACGCGATCGTCTACGCAGACATCGTTCGTGAGGTCCTCAGTGAGCGCGACCCCGAGTGCGCAGACGAGATGCAAGAGAACTTCGAGGCCTTCGCTGCGCAGGCTGAGGAACTCGCCGAGGCCGTCCGTCTGGACCAGCAAACGGTTCCCGCCGGGGGCCTGAAGCTCGTGACCTACCACGACGCATACGCCTATTTCGCGGAGAACTTTGGTTGGCAGGTGGTGGGTGCTGTCCAGCCAAGCGACTTCGCCGACCCGACCCCGTCTGAAGTCGTCACCTTGATTGAGCAAATCCGTGCCGAAGGAGTTCCGACGATCTTCGGGTCCGAGGTGTTCCCCTCAAATGTGCTGGAAGAAGTCGGCACCGAAACCGGCGTGCGCTACGAGCAGTCGCTGCGCGATGACGACCTGCCGGGCGCTCCGGGCGAGGAGAACCATTCATGGCTCGGGTTGATGCAGTACAACTTCGCCACCATGATCGAGGGCCTCGGCGGTGACGCCCCGAATGTTCGGGCCGTTGACATCACGAGCCCGGTGCCGGATAACGCGGACTATCCGCAGTGACCGGTACCGGTGTCGGCCCCGAACTCATCAGGCTGATCGGAGTCGATGCTGGCTACAACCACCAGGCAGTCCTGCATGACGTGAACATTCACGTCCACGAAGATCAATTCACTGGAATCGTCGGACCGTCGGGTTCGGGGAAAACCACTCTTCTGCGGCTGCTGCTCGGCATCATCCGGCCCATGTCCGGCTCGATCGATCAGATCGAGGATCTTCGGACGGCGTACGTTCCTCAACTCGAGACGGTCAACTGGGATTTCCCGATCACCGTTCTTGAATGCGTCCTGATGGCCGGACAGCCGGCCAACCGGCGACGATTCGTCCTGCCGTGGGGCAACGCTCGAGAGAAAGCAAGCGCCATGGAGGTGCTCGAGCGGTTGAACATCGCGCAGTTGGCCGACCGGCAGATTCGACAGCTGTCGGGTGGACAGCAGCAGCGCATGTTCCTCGCGCGCGCCCTCTATCGCCAACCGCAACTACTTTTGCTCGACGAGCCGACCAGTGGTGTGGATGTGTCTACCCGGCATGACGTTCTTCATCTGCTCGCAGACCTGCACGAGGACGGTGTGGCGATCGTCTTGACGACGCATGACTTGAACGGGATGGCGGCTCACCTGCCGCACCTGATCTGCGTTAACCATCGGGTGATCGCCGACGGAACACCAGAGGACGTGATTCGCCCAGAGGTTTTGGAACAGACCTACGGAGCGCGCATGGAGGTTCTCGAGCATCTGGGGATGCGCGTGGTTGTCGATGACGGCGGCGAGCGAGTAGACCGAGGTCAACGAGTAGGCAGAGGCGAGCGAGTAGGCCGAGCGTCGCAGGTGGAGGCGTGATGGAGGCGATTCTCGAGCCGCTCGGATACACCTTCTTCGTGAAGGGCCTCCTCGTCGCGGGGCTCTCCGGGGCGCTACTCGGCTTTATCGGCGTCTACATCGTGCTGCGTGGCATGAGCTACATCGGCCATGGGCTCTCCCATTCGATCTTCGGGGGCTTCGCCGCTGTGCAACTCTTCGCCACGCAGTTCTACATCCTCGGCGCGGGGCTATGGGGAATCGCATCCGCGCTGGCGATCAACGCGGTATCCAAGCGAAGCCGACTCGGTGCTGACGCTGCGATCGGAGTCATTACGACCGCGTCGTTTGCCTTGGGTGTTGCCCTGTTCGCGCGGTTCGGGTCCAGTGGCCCGTCCTTCGAAAATGCACTCTTCGGATCCATCCTGGGGATTTCCGTGGAGCAGATCGTGGGGCTCGTCGCGGTATCACTGCTTGCAGTGATCTTCGTGTTCGTGCGCTATCGGGCGCTGTTGTTCACGACGTTCGACCCCGACGTGGCCAATGTCTCAGGGGTGCGAGTCGGCCGAGTGGAAGCCCAGTTGATGATCATCCTGTCGCTTTCGATCTTGGCCACCTTGACGGTTATCGGTGTCACGCTCGTCGCCGCGATGCTGGTGATCCCAGCGGTGGTGGCGCGAATGCTCACTGACTCCTTCTCTCGCATGTTGGCCTGGAGCACCGCTGTGGGAACGGTCAGCGGACTGGTGGGTATGTATGTCAGTTACTACGCCGAAGTGCCATCGGGAACCATGATCGTGCTGGTGGGTACCGCAATATTCCTCGTGGTCTTTGCCTTCGCGGGGAGTGCTCGGCGACGAAAGTCCGCGGGCTTGGACGCGCATGTGGAGCCTGTTCCCTCATCGGCGGCCGCGCGGTAGTCATCCGGAACTTCCACCGACGTTCGTGAGTCTCGGCGCTCGTCGTAGGCTTGCATCGTTCAACGCCTGCTGAAGGAGACCCGCATGGCCGACACCACGCACGCTCCACCCTCACTGCTCGTCAATGAGCGAACGCACGTCGCCGCCGCGCGAGAGGAACTGTTGGCGTCTGTGGCCAATCTGAAGGCGGAGGCGGCGCCGGGAGCGCTGGCGCAACGTGCACTCGGTGCAGCCAAAGGATGGTTCACCGATGAGTACGGCGGCATTCGCCCCGAACGAGTCGCCATCGTGGGCGCGGTTGTCGTGGGGTTCGTCGCCATCAAGATCTTGGGGCGGCGCGGCCGTTGACCTCGACTCAGGAAGAGACGAGCACCGCCTCGTCGGTGCCGGACACGCGGCCGCGATTGGACGGTTCAGTACCCATCAAGTTGCTGCATGACCGCGTCCTGGTGCGTGAAGGCGGAGAGGACGGGGAGCGCCGCTCGAGCGGCGGCATCGTGATTCCGGCGACCGCGCAGGTAGGTCGCCGCCTGTCGTGGGCGACAGTCGTCGCGGTCGGCCCCAACGTTCGAAGTGTCGAAGTTCAAGATTCGGTGCTCTTCGAGCCAGAGGATCGTGGAACCGTGGAGCTTCAGGGGATCGACTACGTCCTCCTTCGTGAACGCGACCTGCATGCAGTTGCTTCGAGTCGTCACGCAACGTCCGGCACTGGCCTGTATTTGTAGGTATGAGTAACGCGGAGCGGCCGATCCTCGTCGGTGGTACCGGGCGCAGTGGCTCCACCATCGTTGGGCACCTGCTCGATCACCACCCGAACCTGACCCTGACCCGCCCGATGGAAGTCCGGTTTATTACCGGCAACGACGGAATAGCGGATGCACTCGCGGTGGCGATGCGCAAACCCGGCAGCGCGAAGGCCGAAGCGGCGGCACGTTTGGCAGCCACCCGGATCATGGAGCGGTGGTTCATGCGGGCCCCCGATGTCGGCCTGCATACATCGGTGGAGCGCGAGGAGCTTCAAGGCTGGTGCGAGCGCTACCTGGAGCAGTCGGAGACCGATCCGCTGGGCGCGGCCCAGGCGATCACCCGCAACATCATGACAAGCATCGCCCGTTCGATTGGTGCCGATCGTTGGGTGGATACCACCCCGGCGAACGCTCGGAAGGCGGACCGCGTCGAACCGATCTATCCGGACTCCACGGTGATTGTGGTGAACCGTGACGGCCGGGACGTGGCCGCTTCGTTTGTTCACCAAACATTCGGTCCCGACGACGTTTTCGAAGCCTTGGCTCAGTGGGAGCAGCGCATGGGGCGCATACACGCTGCGACACGACGCTCACGCCCCGATCGCATATTGAGCATCGATCTTGTCGATCTCGTGCGGACTGCCCGCTCCGAGACGATCGAGCAGATCTGTTCGTTCGTCGGAGTGACTGTGGATCGGGACATGTGCGCGTGGTTCGACGCGAATGTGACACACGAGAGCTCCCATACGGGACGGTGGCGCCGGGATTTTGATGCGGATACGTGCGCGCAGATCGATGAGGCCTATCTCGCCGCCTGCGAGCGTCTGGTCAGCGCCGGAGTGCAGTTGCCGTCGGGCGAGTAGTGCACGCCGATCTCCGGCATGATCATCACGTGATCGATTGCATCGTGGTGGGAGCCGGACACAACGGATTGGTGACGGCCGCGTATCTCGCACGATCGGGGTACTCGGTGCTGGTGCTGGAGGCCAACTCGTCGGTGGGCGGCGCGGCTGTTTCCGCCGAGGTGTTCCCCGGCATGGGGGCCCGGGTGAGCAAGTACTCCTACCTTGTGTCGCTGCTGCCGCCGGCCATCGCGCGAGATCTGTCCATCGACGTGCCGCTGGCCCGGCGCCGCGTCGCCTCGTACACCCCCGATCCGGCCGACCCGGGCCGCGGCTTGGTTATCCCCTCCGACGATGAGCAGTCCCTCGCGGCCAACATCGAAGACTTCACCGGGAGCGCAAAGGAAGCGGACGCGTGGCAACGGTTCTACGCCCGAACCACGGCGATGGCGGAGGTGATGTTTCCGTCGTTGACGAAACCACTCGTGTCACGAGAGGACATGAGAGCGCGAATCGACGCGGCCGACTGGTCAGATTTTGTCGAGCGCCCCTTGGGTGAAGTTCTGGAGGACACTTTCGACGACGATGTGATTCGCGGTCTCGTCTTCACCGACGGGTTGATCGGTACGTTCGCAGACGCCCACGAGGACTCCCTTCATCAGAACATCTGTTTTCTGTACCACGTGATCGGGCAGGGAACGGGGCAGTGGGATGTCCCGGTAGGTGGCATGGGAGCGATCACCGCTCAACTCGCCGACCGTGTGCGCTCGGCCGGGGGTGAGGTGCGCACCGGAGTCCAGGTAATCGCGATTGAGGATGACGGTGAGCACGTCTTTGTAACGACTCGCGAGGGAGACGAGGAAGTCACCTACACCGCACGAACGCTGGCAGCGAATTGCGCGCCGGGCGTTCTCGCGAAATTACGTGGACAGGAAACAGCGACGATCAGCGATCGAGACGGCGGTGCGCAGGTGAAGGTCAACATGCTGCTGTCGCGCCTTCCCCGGTTGAAGGACGATTCGGTCGATCCAGCGGATGCCTTCAGTGGCACCTTTCATGTGAACGAGAGCTATCGGCAACTCGCGGTAGCCCACCGAACAGCGGCCGGCGGACAGTTGCCCACTCCCTTGCCTGCAGAGATCTACTGCCACAGCCTCAGCGACCCGAGCATTCTTTCCGAGGACCTTCGAGCCGCAGGGGTTCACACACTGACGTTGTTCGGCCTGCATACGCCGCACTCGCTCTTCGCGTCCAACCCAACTCCCCAGACCCGCGCTGCCGGACGTGCCCTCGATGCTGACGATGCCCTCGCTGCCGTCCACGCAACCCTCGATTCGGTGCTGGCCGAGCCCGTCGCGGACTGCCTGATGACCGATGCCGAAGGAAACCCGTGCATCGAGGTGAATACGACGGCTGATGTGGAGCGCGACCTGCGCATTCCAACGGGCAACATCTTCCATACGCCGTTGGCGTGGCCGTGGGCCGACGATGACCAGCAGATCGGAACGTGGGGAGTGGAGACGGATTCGCCGCGGATCGTCGTGTGTGGCAGTGGAGCTGCGCGCGGGGGAGGTGTCTCGGGCATACCCGGTCACAACGCTGCTCGGCACCTGACTAGCGTTCTCGGGTAAGTGAATTCCCAACTTGATTTGAGGTTCCTCATGACCGCACTCAACTCCGACGCACTCGCCGGAAAAGTCGTCCTCGTCGTTGGTGGCACCCAGGGGGTGGGGGCAGCCATTGCCCGCCGTGCGGCTCAGTCGGGGGCGGACGCCGTCGTGGTCAGCGGTCGAAGCGAGGACAAAGGGCGCGCCGTGGCCGATGAACTCTCATCTCTTGGCACCAAGGGGGCTTTTGTTCGGGCGGACGTCAGCGATGCTGAGGCCGCGCTAAGCCTCGTCGAGCAGGTGGTTGCCACCTTCGGTCGAGTGGACTGTGTGGCGAATGTGGCCGCGACGACGAGTCGCGGCAGCCTGGTGGACACCACGCCGGAGTTGTTCGAGACCCACATCAACGTGAACTTGAAGGGCCCTTTCTTCGTGATGCAGGGAGCCGTGAAGGACATGCAGCGGCGATCGGCTCCGGGGACCATCGTGAACATCATGAGCATCGCCGCGCACGGAGGCCAGCCGTACCTCGCCCCGTACGTAGCCAGCAAGTCTGGCCTCGGAGGGCTGACGAAGAACGCTGCTCACGCTCACCGTTTCGACCGGATTCGCATCAACGGGGTCAACATCGGCTGGACCATCACCGAGGGTGAAGAAGTGGTGCAGCGAACCGCCCACGGTGCCACGGATGGGTGGCTCGAGGAGGCCAGTGCGAGTCAGCCAATGGGCAAGTTGGGCCAGCCGGACGAGATCGCCGATTTCATCGTGTATCTGCTGTCGGATCGCTCGGGTGTTGTGACGGGTTCCATCATCGACTGGGACCAGATCGTCATCGGCGGACACGACTAGCCGGTCGCGTGCTACACCGGCACGCAAAAAACCGGCGCGCGACTACGAACTTTGCGACTACGCGAGTTCGGCGTCCAGAAACTTTCCGACGCGCTTAATCGAGTTGCTCCAGGGCCCGTAGAAGTAGTGCCCGGCTCCGTCGTATTCCACGAGCTTGTTCTCGACACCAGCACGGTCCAATGCCCGCTTGGTCGCCCGCGCCCAGGAGATCTCGCAGGTGTCGTCGGCGGTTCCGTGAAAGGCAAGAATGGGTTCGGTGATCCGGAAGAAGTAGTTGCGTGACGACATTCGCTTCCACGCTTCGGGATTGTCGTCGGGCTCCCCGTACTTCTTCAGTATGCGATCGCCGATCTCGTAGCGTTTTCGCTGCCACCGGTTGAAGTTGTCTTCGGCGTTGGTGCTGACGGATGCATACGTGATCGCGGCGTCGAAGACTCCTGGGGCGATCGTGAGTGCCTGATACGCGACACCACCGCCCATCGATCGGCCTAGTAGGGCGATTCGTTCTCCATCGATCCATTCGATGTCGGAGTCGCGGATGGCCAGAGCCGCGTTGATGACGTCCTCGGCGTACCCGAGTCTCATATTGACGTCGCTTCGCGGATCCTTATCCGAGCAGGCGTGGTTGCGGTAGTCCACATGGAGAACGCCGTATCCGTTCCGGGGCAACCAGTCCTGTTCACGCCGGAACCCTTGACCGGACACATACACCTTCGGATCGATGTATCCGTGGGCGAGAACAACCATTGGGAACGGTCCGGCTCCCTTAGGCTCGATCAGAATGCCACAGATCTTCAGATCACCGCTGGTGTAGGTCGCCTTGTATCGGGTGTACGCGGAGTTCTTGCTGAGCGTCCGCCGGATTCGCAAATTCGATCCGTTGTACTCACGCGTCATCGCCACTGGAATGGACGAGGACGTGATGTTCGCGGTCTGCAATGCAGGCGGCTCATCGGCATGAGCGGCAGGCGTCAGGGAGGCAGCAAGCAGCGCTGCTCCCACCGCCGATATGAGCACCCTCACGTCATGAGGGTACGTCAGGCGAGTGAGCCTGTCTCGACCAGGAACCGTGTATCAGAATCGAGACTGCAGTGACTTGCAGACGGCATTCATCGGCGATGTTTCGAAGCGATCCATCGAGGGGTCGGGGTTGTCCTGACAGAACAATCCCTGCGGGTTCGGGAACTTCGCGAGGTAGGCGTCGACGACTGCGCTGGTCGCAGCGACGCTGGGCGCCGGCGTGACTGCATCGAATTGACCGAACTCTCCGACGAGGTAGCGCGTGACCCCTGAGGCCTGAGCCCATGCCCACGCTGTCTCGCTTTGTGCGAAGAGACGGTCGCTCAATTGACCGGTCTGCTCATAGTTCTGGGCCTCGCGAAGAATGTCGCCGTCGTGCAGGCTGACGAGGTCGTAGCCAGACATGTCGGGGACGATCCCGGCCTCTTCGTACGTGGTCACGAGGGGCTGCGTGACGAGCAGACCCTTAAAGGATTTGGCCCGCTTGGGTGCTGCCTTCACGATGCGAGCAGCATTCGCCGCAGTAAAGCCCTTATCGGCCTCGTTGGCTGGATCGAACCAGTCGACCTTGTATCGCTCGGCGAACTTCGCGATCTGCGGAACCGCTGCGAGGTACTCCTTGCTGAGGCGGCTTTCGATGCCGTCCGGGTGGTCGAAGTTCGGTTGCCCGCCACCGCTTTGTGAGGCCATGACGCTGGAGTAGTTCAGTAGTTCGACGAAGAGAGCGACAGCAAGACCGGCGCGCTTGGCCTCCCGGATCTCATCGCTGTGGGAACACAGCCACTTGTTTAGCTTCAAGCTCAGGATGCCGTCACCTTTGCCGTGCAGAAGTCGACCGGTGGAGCCGTCGTAGTACATCTGCATGGTGTAGCGAACGGCCTTGTAGCCGTCCTGGGCGAGGGTCGTGGGGGAGTAGTAGAAAGCTCCGGGGTTGTACGGGTACTGCCCGATGTTCACACCGAGCCGGTTTGGTGACCCTGTTGATTTCACGTACCGCTTAAGGCCCTTGGTGGATGCACACTTGCTCTTGGGAACTCTTTGCTGGGATCCCGAGGAGGGCCCCCCGCTCTGGCCGCCCCCGCCGGCATCGCCACTGGACTGGAAGCACTGCCGAATGACCGCCTCCTGTTCGGCATTCGCCCGCTGCGTCTGGATTTGTTGGGCTGCCGCTGGGCCCAACTCTCGAGCCACGCACTCGATAACGGAGTCGGGCAAGTTGGGCTGCGCGTGGGCAGGGCTGCTGACGAGTGACGCCGCCAGTCCTAGCGTCGCGGCGATGGCAAGAGTGGAACGTTTCATGGCCTCGACGTTATCTAATCCGACCTCAGGGACGACGAGAACGGGCACATTTGTTACGGTCGATTCATGAATAAACGCCTGCGATTTCTTGCTGTTGCCGTAGCTGTTGGTGTGGGCGTGTCCGCCCTCTCCGCACCTGCCAGCGCGGCGCCGCGGCCGGTCGGCTCCTTGGGAACCCCCACTGCGCTCGGCTTGAGCGGAGCAAGCCCCCATGCCGACCTCATGGAGGACGGATCGGTTCGGCTGTACTTCCCGAGCATGCAAACCGGTGGAACCGCGGTGGCCACCTGCACGCTCGCGGGGAACTGCTCAATCGTTGGTTCTATCGACAGGGCTGCCGACCTGACCGATGTCGTCCTGACTGACGGATCCCGTCGGGCCTACTTCGTCGACTTCGATCCGAACACCAAGTTCAAGGGGATCTACACCGCCCCGCTGTCTGCCGATGGTGTAACTCTCGGTGACCGGTTGTCCCTGGGTATTTCCAGTGAGGGAGCGATGGCGTGGGGTGTGCCAGACGCGGTGTTGCTGCCCGATGGCCGTGTTCGAATCTATTGGGTGGAGCCCAGCCCGCAGGGTGGGATGGCGACGGAGAACATCGTCAGCGCTACGTCGACTGACGCCACCGGCACCGTGTTCATTCGCGATGGGGGAACCCGCACCACCGGCGGGCTTGTCGACTTCGAGGTGCTTCGCGCGGAGCCCGGGAACTGGCTCGCGATCATGTCGACATCTCCTGAGGACATGAAGAATCCCCAACGGCTCCTGGTGGGAACCTCGGATGACGGACTCACGTGGCGGATCAATCCGAAGTCGTTGACGTCTCGCAAGATGAGCTACCTGGATCCGACGGGCATTCCAACGGGTGACGACACGTTCGTCGTCTACTACGCCACGTCACCGAACGTTCTGGGAGATCGGGAATACACCTTGGAGCAAGCGCCCCTTCGCGTGGGCGCTAAGGCGAATACGCAGTGCGAGAAGAAAAAGAAGAAGAAGAAAAAGAAGAAGAAGAAGTGCTGATCGGCGCCGGTTAGCCTGCTGAACAACTTTTGCTGTTGTTAGGCAGGTCTACGGAAGGCCACCGCCGCATGAATTGCTAGTCGCGATTTCGCCGTTTGCGAACAAGGTCGACTGCCTGGAAGGAAAGGACGGCGATGGTGATGGGGATACCGAAGCCAATAAATGCCCACAGAATGAGGGTGCTGTAGACGGGATTTTCGATGAAACCTCGCAACAGGAAGGCAAGCCACGAAAAAGCCGTAATGAGCCACATATTTCTCATCCATTGGCGGCTCACGCAGAGAAGGTAGCAAAGAAGACGCTGCGGCGAGGCAGTGCGAGGGAAGATTCGGGTCATCAGAGACAGCCTTTGATGGGCCGCGCGTTCGCTCTGACCTTCTTGTTGCGGCGAATATGGCGCTCTGACGGCACTACGTTGGTGTCGTGCTCACTCCGAAGCGTTTGAGAAATCTTGGTATCTGGGCTGCCGTGGTTGTTGCCTTTTATGTAACTCTCGGTGCCTGTGACGTCGGCGCTTTGTGGGGTTGATGCCACCATGGGGCATCAGACGGGGCAGTGCCTCACTCAGGCGATTCGCACGAGCCAGAACGTGACTGCAGCCAGAGACATGAGGGCCAGAGCAGCCGTAATCAGGGAAGCTTTAGAGGCCCGGCGGGACCCCGGCGGCTGTGGGCGCATGCGGACAAGTCCTGTGTTCGTATCGCTGTCGTGTGAGCCGCATGAGAAGCAAATGGTGGAGCCGACGGTCTCCATTCCACACTCATCGCAGATCATGGATTTTTGACGCTTTCATGGCTAATACTGATCCGCAGGCGAACATAGGCAGTCAGCATAGAAGAACCGTCGAGAGGGAAAACGCGCTCAGGCGGGTTCTGCTTGCGCTAGACGACTGGCTTTTGTTGAATCTGAATCGTGTCCTTGCTTTGGGAAACTCGAGCTCCCCGAGTTCGGCTGTCCGACGCCCTCATGGTGGTGTTACTGAGGCGCATGCGCCTCATGGCGACCCAAGCGGCGCCTACCCAGAAGAAGGAAGATGCGACCAACCAGATTCGACCAGTCATTCCGGGGTTGACGTTGGATACCTAGTGATGGCTATGGGCGTTCTTTCTGTGCATCCATCTTCTCTTTGCAGTAGTGCAGCCTTAGTTCCTCGTCGTCCGCGAGATCCGCCTCGCAGTACACGCAGGTGTAGGACGGCATGGGGGGATCCTAGAGGACTCTTGAGGGGCGCTTCTCCCAGGTGGGCAGAGACCTACGTGATTTGGGTTTGGTCAAACGGCAGTCGCGGATGGCATTGACTCAAGAGCGGACGCTGCTTCCCGTGATGCTTGCTGCTTGCGCAGCTTGTCCAAACTCGTTTGCAGTTTCCTGTTTTCTTCTTCAAGAGAGTCTACCTGAGCCGTCAATTCTTGGATGGTCTCCTGGCGCTGAGCCTCTTCACTAGAATGTTTATCTTCCAAGTCACTGATTTCCCGTCGGAACTGCTCGGTGGCCAGCATGTGCTTCAGTTCAAGTTTTTCCGTCTCATTTTTGGTGTATCCCATCATGCCCAAAACGCCGAGGGCAGCAATGAGGAACACCAACACCAGCGCCCACATTTCCATAACGATAAGCATACCCCATTTTGACCGCTGCACGAAGAGTGGTCACCAGTTGCATGGGCCAATTGGCATTGGGCAACTTTGGGTGTTAGGGCACTCCGGTGAGTGCCAATTTCTGCACCTCAGGTGGAAAGATTGGGATGTGCGCGGACGGGTAAGCGGCCTTCCGGTCGAGAGATACATCGGGCTTGAGCAGGGCATGGGCCTCCCCGTCATGGCGTGCAGGGATCAGGGAAATCGGCATTGGATCACGGATGGAACACGCTCGGCATTGATTTTTCCGCCCGAGAGGGACGTCGATGAGATTGGGTCCAAAAGTTATGTTTTCGACTACAGCATTGATCGAGCGGAAGAGCTGTTGTCAACCGTTGATCCCATTATTCGAGAGAACTTTCCCTACGACGAGTGGGTTCATGCGAACTGGCTCCAACTCACAGTTTTCCAACTGCTCTCTGAGTATCCGCGAGGATCGCTTCAAGTGGATCGCATGTCGCTTGAACACGACTCGCCTGACTCAAGCGGCCAAATACAAATCAAGATTCAAGGAACGGAAAAACTTCTTCGGGTGCGGCGCTTCAGACCCCGCCGCAGAGGAAGAATGATGATTCAGATCTACGTGCAGCCTGACGCGAGCGTCACGTTGACCGCTCAGCAAGCAACCCTGGGTCTAATGACCCGCAAAACCTGGCAACCGGATCCGCGCGAAATTCAGGGACAGGCTCGCCAGGTGGTAGATGTCGCGCTCGAATTCATGTGGGAGTGCGTCGAAATAGGCCAATAATCGACCCCTCCGCTCACCGACGGATCGCTACCCACGGAAGTAATCGCTGGTGATTTCGACGACCCACCAAACGAGGAAGCAAAACAGCAGAACCTTCACGGCCTTGATTGCCGTGGAGGCGACAAATGTCTTCCTGGTAGACGGTGAAGCGAGGCGGTTCTTGAATGACGGCTTTGCGGGGTGATTCCAAGGCTTTTTCAGGTCCACGCGTCGCTTAGGGGAGAGGTGCAGGATTTCATCGGCTGGTATGGCGAGTGCAACTACTCCAGCAGTGATGGCAATGATGCTTATCGCGAGATCCGCAGGCATAGGTCGATTGTGCACAATGTCAGCCGGTGGGAAGTAAAAGCCAGGGTGGAGGCGTTCTGTCCGTCTCTGGCAAGGTCGCTCAGATTTAGGGAAGCGTTGCCGACAATAGAATTGAGGAAGTGGGATCGATCTGTTTAGGCCGATACCCGTGAGATGTGCAGGGAGGAGAATGCCAGTGCTGAGCCCAGTGCCCGACGGTGTCACTGTCGTTGCCTCTTTCGAAAAGGCCGAACGCTTACGTGAACGCAAAAAACCCGATCCGCTGCTGATTCTGGAGCCGCTTCAGGAGTATCTCGACGAGCACGGCTTCGGGGAAGGGGATCTGTTGTGGGGGCGTTTGGGGCTTCAGTCGACGTCGGGCACCTTCCATTTGCAACGCGATGAGGGCTTTCAAGTCGTTCTCAAGCGCCGCCTGGGGGGACCCCAGCCGAGCGAAGTAATGGATCTGCAGACGGAGGTCGAATTACTGAAGATGTTGAGGGGGCACGGGCTACATTCGCCCGAGATTCTCCACGAGTGCAACGACCCGTCCATCATTGGCGCTCCCTTCTACCTTAGTGCTTTCCTGCCAGGTGAAGCCGCCGTCAAGACGGTACCCAAGGGGCTCGATTCCGTCGAGGAGAAGGTGGGGATGTCTCGTCGTGCTATTGACGATTTGGCGCGCATTCAAGTCGAGATATCCCCGGACGAGGTGAAGCGCTTCGACCGTGGGGGTGGTGAACTCAGAAAGATGGTGCTGGAATCAAAGCGGATGGCTAGGCAGCTAAAGATGCGCCGCATTCCGGGATTCGAGATTCTCGGGGAATATCTCCTTGAGAATTCTCCGGAGCCTCGTCCTTCAGTAATTTGCCACGGTCGTTACGCGATGCAAAACCTGCTGTTCGGGCCTCGCCCCCCGGCGTCCATTACGGGCATTTTTGGGTGGGAGCGAGCGACAGTTAGTGACCCCCTCATGGACTTGGGGTACTTCACGGCCACCTATGCGGCGAAGGATTTACCGGAAACCCCTCTTGATACCGCGGTGGTGACCCGGGAAGAGGATGGTTTTTTGTCTCGCAATGAACTCAGCAACGTCTTTCGGATTGCCACGCATTTGGAGACCAACGATCTTCCTTGGTTCCAAACCTTGAGCCTGTGGAGAGAAGCGGTTCGTCTCGAGGAAATGTATGAACGTCTGATGAACAAGGAGGCGGTGCCGAACAAGGCTTTCGCGCTGTCGCTTCGCGATGGAGTACCGCAAATCCTCGCCAACGCCGCTCACTTTTCTCAGGTCGAAGGTGTTGAGGCGATAATAAATTGACGTTCCAGTCATCTTTCCACTCAGATGCGAGGTGATTGAGCCGATAGGGCGTGTGAAGAAGATTCGTTGGCCTTAGGAGTTCACGTGAGCGTCAATGAGGTTCTCGCGCGCGTCGGGGAAATCAGAGCTCGAATGGAACTTGCCCCCATGCGCGCGCTGGCGCCTATGCCTTCAGCCGTTCCCACAGCGCGAACGGGGCAGGTGCCCGACGGTAGCTTTCAAGCGACCCTGGAAAATGTTCAGAATCAGGCTCTAGCCGGCACCGTGCCTGTGGCGCCGACAAATCCCTTAAGTTTCTATCCGGGTGCCGGGTACCTCGCACACGACGCTGACTTGGGAACGAAAATGGCTGCTCAAGCCGTCCAATACGTCGGGACGCCCTACGTGGCGGGAGGAAACAGTCCTGCAACAGGGTGGGATTGCGCGGCGATGACCGAGTGGGTCGCGGAGCAGCATGGGGTCAACATCCCTCCGGTGTCGTGGGAGCAAATTAAGGTGGGGGAACAGATCGGTTCTCTCAGCGAGGCGCGTGTCGGAGATTTGGTTTTCTTTCACGAACCATCGGGTCACAGGCATGATCCGTCACCACTGAAAGTGAATCACGTAGGCCTGTATTTAGGTGATGGAAAAATGGTGGAGGCCGCCAATCCCAGCGCCGGGACCCGGATTAGCGATGTTGACGTGAACAAGCTGGTTGGCATTCGGCGTCTTTCGGGACCGGTGGTCGCATAACTCTTCCCACCCGTGACTTGGTGTGGTGAGGGTCGAGAATCAAATTTTGTTCTCACTTTCCCTCAGGTTCTATCCCCGCTTGCCGACGAAGCAGTTGAGCAGGAGGCTCTCAAGATTTGCCATGGATTTGGCCCGGATGCCTAAACGGTAGGTGGGGTTCCCATGGATTTGGGTCTTGTCAATCCAGCGGTACGCGTTGCCCTTGATGGTTTGATGGCTCGCCAAGAAGCCATCGCCCACAACGTGGCCAATTTGACGACACCGAATTTCACCGCGACAAATGTTGAGTTCGAAAGCGAGCTGAAGTCCGCTCTCGAGACCCCCCACGCCGCAGGGGTAGCCTCCACGGCCGACTTCCTCACAACCGAAGCGTCAGGTGCACCCCGTCAGCAAAATGGCAATAACGTAAGTCTTGAGGAGCAGACACTGCTGGGATCCGAGACTAATCTCCGGCTTGAACTGGCTCTTCGGGCTGCCGAAGGGCGATTCAACGCTGTGAAGAACGTCATCGGAGGTCAGTAGTCATGCTGTCGATTTTCGGCGTAGCGAGTACAGGGGTTAACTTCTACCGCAGTTCGCTTGACGCGATCGCTCATAACGTGGCCAATCTCAACACAGTGCGCGCGCGAGATGAGTTCGCAGTGCAACGACAAGTTGTCGTGGGGTCCGCAAACGAGAGTCCTGCGCCCGGCATCGTGGGCGCTGGTGGGGTAGTTGGCTCTGGCGTGTCTTTCCGTGTAGCCCATGGTTCCAGCACGGAGGGGCGCTTGGTTTATGACCCTGAGCACGTGCTCGCTGATGAGACCGGCTACGTGCGTCACCCGGATATTGATTTGTCTCAAGAAATGACGGACATGATCATTGCGCAACGCGGTTACCAGGCCAACTTGGCGGTCGTTCAGCGAGCCACGGAGGCTTACCAGGCCGCCCTCAGGTTGGGTAGGTAAGTCACATGTCCTTCAGCATCCCGGGCGTGTCAATCTCCGCACCGCTCCCTCCGATACCGCCTGCTCCCGCGGCTATGGCGCCGACTGTCGACCCTGTCGGGTCCCCTTCAGTTTCGCCCAGCGGTGCCCCAGGGGTTTCTGCACCGGATACCGGGCTGAACTTCGGTGAAAGTTTGTCCAGTGCGATGGAGCGCCTGGGTGCGCTGCATGAGAACGCCGACGCGCTTGCCACCAAGGTGGCCACCGGCGAGTTGAAAAATCCCCATGAGTACCTGATGGCTGCCCAGGAAGCCTCGATCACGACACAGGCGGCTGTGGCTGTGCGAAACAAAGCTCTTGAGGCCTTCAATGAGATTATGAGGATGCCGTTGTGATCGAAACTTTGACCATTTTCGGTCGCCGATCCTTGGCGGCTCTTCGCGGCTTTACACCGGGACAGATCACTGCGATCGTTATTGGGTTCTTGGCGCTCATAGCTGCGGCGGTGCTCTTGTTTCGTTTATCCGCAGCACCAATGACCCCGTTGTATTCAAATCTCACCAGCGAAGATGCTGTTGCGATTTCGCAAGAGTTGGACGCACAAGGCACCAGTTACGAAATGAGTGCCGGAGGAACGCAGATTCTTGTAGCCCCCGAAGACGTCTCGCAGGCACGTCTGGCGGTGAGTGCAGCGGGGCTTCCTGCTGATTCAAATAGTGGCTATTCCCTCCTGGACGAGCAAGGAATGACCACGTCGGAATTCATGCAGAATGTGACTTTCCAGCGAGCTCTTGAGGGTGAGCTAGCTTCGACGATTGAGGGCATTGACGGCGTTCGGTCAGCGAACGTTCTCCTGGCGATTCCCGAAGACTCCGTGTTCACCCAATCCTCGGACAAGCCGTCAGCGTCAGTGTTGGTTGTCATGGGTGGCGGTCAGATGCTCAACGGTGAGCAGGTACAAGCTGTCACGAATCTCGTGGCCTCCTCGGTCCCCGGACTGATGGCAGATGATGTAACGGTCACTGACTCCAGCGGTGTCTTGCTGTCGGGTGGGGGTGCTACGGGCGCGGCGTCTGTTGAACAAGGCAGAAGGCTTGAAGCAAGCCTGATTGATTCCGCACAGACGATGCTCGACAAAGTTCTAGGTCCCGGTTTATCAACAGTCAGTGTCAATGCCGACTTGGATTTTGATCAAAGGTCGACGAAGACGCAGCAATACCAATACCCGGAGGAATTGCCAGCGCTCAACGGTCAAACAACGACGGAGACGTACACGTCAACGGATAACAGCGCCAGCGACGGCCCTGTTGTTGGAGATCCGCCGCAGGTCATCGGTGAAGGCACAACAGCCGACGCCCAGTCTGACTATGAGAAGACCACTTCGACTCAAACGAACCCGATTGATAGCACAATTACCGAACGAGTGGGAGCTCCTGGAGATATCCGTCGCTTGACTGTTGCGGTACTGGTAGACACCGCGGTTCCCGCAGAAACTTATGGCGAGGTTGAAGCACTTGTTGCCAATGCCGTCGGGCTTGATGTCGGACGTGGAGATGCGATTCAGGTTTCCCAGGTGGCTTTCGACACATCTGCGGCCGAAGCGGCGGCAGAAGCCGCAGCGGCGGCAGAGGCTGCGGAGCAGAGTGCGATGCTCTGGAACATCGGTCGCCAAGCGGGAATTGCCCTTTTGGTTGTCGCCATCATGGTTCTTGGAGCTTTGTCGCTTCGCAGGCAACGTAGAACCTTGTTGGACATGGAAGCGTTGGAATCCCGCGGCCCCAGCGAGACAGTTCTGCTGGAGCGCTTAGATGAAGCTGGTCAACCTGTCTACGCATCGGTTGGGGCTGGGGCATCCGCGGGAGAAGAGGATGAAGAGGAGTTGCCCACGTATATTCAAAGTCCTGGCTCAGCCACGTATGACAGTCTGAAGGATTTCGCCACGAAGGAGCCTGAGCAGGTGGCGCGTGTCCTGAAGACGTGGATGTCGAGTTAGGTACCTACTTCATGGCACCGATAAGACCAGAAGAGATCACTGCCCGCTACAAGGCGGCGGTGATCGTGGCTCAACTCGGCCCTGAGGTTGCCAAGCCAGTCTTCGCAGAAATGCAGTCTGAAGAGATCCAAGAGCTCGCCAGTGAGGTGGCTCGACTGAAGGAAGTGGATCCAGCGCTGGCTCTGGAGATTATCCGAGAGTTCGTGACTTTTGCTGCCAGTACTCGGCTTGCTGGAAGTGGTGGTCTCGATGTTGCGCGTGATCTCCTCGAGCAGGTATTCGACGTGAACGAAGCCGCCGACATGTTCGAGCAGCTGGAAAGCTCCATCGCTGAAGCTCCTTTCAATTTTATGCGCAAAATGGACCCGTCGCAGATCATTTCGTTCATCAAAGATGAGCATCCGCAGATAATCGCCGTTGTCTTGGCGTACCTTCCCTCAGATCTTGCCTCGAATGTGCTGGCGTCCATGCAAGAAGAGATTCAGGGAACGGTGGCGGAACGAATCGGCATGATGGGGCGGGTCAATCCGGATGCAGTCCGGCTGGTGGAAGGCATTTTGCAGCGCAAAATGTCAAACGTCCTCGTGGCAACTGAATCGTCGTACATTGGCGGCATTGATCCCTTGATCAGCATCATTCAGCGGTCCGATCGCCAAACAGAAAAGATTTTGCTGGAAGCGATTGAGGAACGTGACCCCAAGCTCGCCGAGACCATTCGAGCAAACCTGTTCCTGTTTGAGGACATTGCCAAGATTGATGACCGCTCGTTGCAGGTGGTTTTGCGAGAGATCAGCCCGCAAGACCTGGCGATGTCTTTGAAGGGGGTCAGCGAGGAAGTTCACGAAAAGGTCTTGGGCAACCTTTCTCGCCGTGCGGCGCAAATGTTGGAAGAAGAATTGGAGTTGATGGGCAGGGTGCGCCGCAGCAGTGTGGAGGAGGCCCAAGGAAAGATTGTTGCAGTCATTCGGCGACTTGAGGATAAGGGCGAGATCGAAATCGATGTGGGTGGTGTTGATGATTTCGTCGCTTAGAGTTACTCGTGTTAGTCCAGATCGAGCGCAATCACTGTCGCTTGCTCGACTTGACTACGCGTTGAGCGATGGTCCCCTTGCTCAGGGAACTGTCATGGATCCTCGAATCGTGAATCCACAACTCGAGGAAATTGTGAGTGAGGCAGCGCGACGAGCAGAGACCGCGGCTCGCGAACGTGGCTATGCCGCCGGTTACCAACAGGCGCGCGATGAAATAACTGCGACAGTTCGTGATGAGCTCGGTCGAGAGAACGAGGTTTTGCGTGCTGAACACGAAGCGTTGATAGCCAATCAAGCTGACGTCCGCAATCAACTAATTGAGGCTGTGCAACTTATGCAGGCACTTGCCCAGGAGATGGATGCCTCGTTCGTGCCAACCTATGAATCTGTGGGTCAAGATCTTGCGGACGTCGTTGTGGCGCTGGTGGAGGACCTTCTCGGGCAGCGTCTCGCGGAAGACCGCGCACACGTACTGGGAGCGATCACGCGAGCGGTTGCAGAAATCCCTGAGAGTGGCGAGATCACCGTGCGTATCCATCCGGACGACGCTGCTTTGCTCGAAAGATTCGAAGTTGATTTGGCGGACTCGCTAAGTAGACCCGTACACATCGAACAGGACTCCTCAATTGATCGCCATGGAGCAGTCGTACTGAGTGGCAACACCAACGTAGATGGGCAAATCCGAACACGTTTGGCGCGACTGCGAGAGGCGCTGGGTCAATGAAGCTCAACGACGTGCTTGAGCGGGGACAGGAGGCAATGCGCCCTCCTGTTTCGGGCCAGGTTGTCGGCGTTAGCGGCCTGACAGTGTGGGTCGAGGGCGCGCGCTCAGCCATCGGCGACGTCGTGGAAATCTCCACAAAGGGCAAACGACTACCCGCACAGGTGGTTGGAGTGTCGGAAGACCGCCTCGCGTGCATGCCGTTGGGTGAGATGACGGGTATTGCGCCGGGGGTTTTAGCGGAGGCCACTAACGCCCCGCTGCGGGTCCCCATAGGGCAGGGATTACTGGGGCGAGTGATTGACGCCCTAGGTACTCCCATTGATGAAGCAGGACCGTTGCCAGCGATGCCGCTCACCGCTACCGATAATCGACCCCCTGATCCCTTGAAACGCAAGCGCATAGATGAACAACTGCATCTCGGCATCCGGGCTATCGACACCCTCGTGCCGATCGGCAAGGGGCAGCGGGTTGGGATTTTTGCCGGATCAGGCGTGGGCAAATCCACGCTCATGTCCATGATGGCAAGAAATACCTCGGCAGACGTAGTCGTGGTCGGGCTCGTGGGCGAGCGTGGACGAGAAGTACGCGAATTTATCGAGAACGATCTTGGTGAGGAAGGCCTCGCCAAGTCGGTAGTGGTGGTCGCGACATCTGACATGCCGCCGATGGTCCGACTGCAGGCGACATTTACGGCTACCCGTATCGCGGAACATTTTCGAGACAGGGGATCAAACGTCCTATTGTTTTTGGACAGCATCACCCGAACGATGACAGCGCAGCGAGAAGTAGGGCTGTCTGCGGGTGAGCCGCCGGCATCGCGGGCGTACCCACCGTCGGCCTTCGCCATGCTTCCTCGTCTTCTCGAACGAGCCGGAGCTTCAGAGCATGGTTCGATCACGGGTATCTACACCGTTTTGGTGGAAGGTGACGATCTCCAAGATCCCGTGGCCGACAGTGCCCGATCTATCCTTGATGGTCACCTCGTCTTGGATAGAAATCTTGCGACGTCTAATCATTATCCGGCGATTGACGTGCTGAATTCCGTATCGCGCGTAGCACCAGCAATTTCATCGCCGGATCTAGACCTGCAGGTAGCGACGGTCAAACGACTTCTCGCCGCGTACCGAGACGCTCAAGTACTGATTGAGGTGGGTGCCTACGTTCCGGGCACCAACTCAGATGTGGACACAGCGGTGCGCTTGTTGCCGCAACTCAATGAGTTCTTGCGACAGTCGACTAGCGAAACGCCGTCACTTGAAGAATCTCAACGGCAACTCGCTGATCTGGTTGGTGCGGCATGAGGCGGAAGAGCGTTGATGTGCTGTTAAAGGTGAGGAGTGCCCGCGAGAGCAGGGCCCTTGCAGATCTCGGTGCCGCTCGACAGGAGGTGAACGGACTGGAATCTAAGCTGGAGGAAGCGACCTCCAACCTTGCCCACCTGGTGATGTCTGGAGCCAGGAATGTCGATCACGCGAAGAATTTAGCGACCCAGCGATCCAGCTCGGTGGCGCGTTTGCGTCAAATCAACGACAGCTTGCTGTTGGCACAGTTTCGTGAGGCTGAAGCGCGCGACAAATGGATCACAGCAAACAGAGACAAAGACATCAGTCAGCGTCTCGTCAAGCGTCAGGAGCAGGAATTCGCTGATGCGGCCACTCGAGAAGGTCGAAAAGAAACAGAAGATCTATCGCGAGGTCGCCTCACCATCAGGGGCAGCGCGATGAACAAAGGGGAGTCCTCATGACAACCGTTTCACCCGTTTCCTTCTTTCCTCCAACAGGTGCATCTAATGTGGACGGCGCTTTGCCAGGAGATGGGAATGATGACTTCGCAGTCGCCTTAAGCCAAACAACGCGGAAGCTGACGGGTGACGAAGGAAGAAGCGAGGCGTCCACCGACAAGGCGCCAAGCGGCGATTCAATCGGCGGCAGCGAAAACGCGGACGATGCTGATGCATTCGTATCGGAATCGGCAACTGTGACGATGGTCGAAGGCGGAGTTGGCGGCACTGGAGGGAGAGAGCAGTTGTCGGCGTCTGACGCAGGGGTGGATGCCCTCGACGTTCAGGGAGTGACAAAGGGCCTTAGTGCACGTATCGAGGAGTCTGCCTCGGCCTACCCAACGGGAGGCGCTATCGCTGGATCTCCCGCAGAGGTCGGGCCGACAGGTGTCTCAGCGGAGGCGCCTTTAGCGGGTGAGATCAGCGCGGCTCCGGTCATAGTCGCCAACGCGCAGTCCACATCAGAGCAGGTCGGCCGTGCGAATTCCCGTGCAGCCATTTCGGAGCAGGTGACTGCAGGTACGCACTCCCAACCAGCCAGTCAAGCATCGACTGAAGTCAAAAGCGCTGTACAGGGTGCTGCCCAGAATCCGGCTCAGGGTGCTGCCCAGAATCCGACTCAGGGTGCTGCCCAGAATCCGACTCAGGGTGCTGCCCAGAATCCGACTCAAGGAGTTCTGGACGTTGTGGCTGAGCCGGCGGTGACTCAGCGACCCTCCGATACAACTCGGCCGATCGGACAGCCCTCGGAGACATCCCCTGGACGGCAATTGACGGCACATCCCGGGGAAGAGGGTGCAGCGCCTTCATCACCCGCAACTGCGCAACGGACGATGGCGGAAGTACCAGCATCCGCAACCACCGCCCCTCGTGAAACTTCTGGTGCTGCTAGTAGACAGGGATTGGGACGTGAAGTCCCCTCACCAAGTGTTGTGGGAAATCCGGTTGATCGGTCTACTTCCGTATCGGGGGCGCCATTGCAGAACTCTGCTCAGGCGGCGTCGGAGGCCTCCGAGGCAGTGGCGACTTCACGGTTGCAACCAATGGCTGTTCAGTCGGACGCCTCGATGGAGGCTCGCTCAGCGGGAACGTCCGCTAATTCGATGTGGGCTGGACCGCAAGGAGCATCCAATGTCACCGCTCCCTCATCCACCCCTGCTGCTCAAGCACCGATGGCAAGTGCCGATGCCCGAGCCGCAGAGACGCCTGTTGCTCATCAATTGTCCGCACACTTGAGTAATTTTCGTGGCCGACCGGACGGCTCATATGAGACCACCATGAGTTTGCGTCCCGCGGAGCTGGGTCAAGTCACGGTAAAGATTCAGGTCAACAACGGCATGGTCTCTCTGCAGGCGACAGGCATGACCGCTGTTGCAGTAGAAGCGCTCCGAGAGGCTATGCCTGATCTTCGTGAGGATCTTTTGCGCTCGGGACTTGACCTTGTGGACAGTCACGTCGATCGAGACCCGTCATCGTTTGGTGATGATGATTCAACATCGTCCCTGGACGATAGTGCGCGCGAGAAGCGTGAATCAACCGGATCCCTGAGTACCACTGTTGCGAGCGACATGGCAGCGACAGAGATCTTGGAAATCGACGATTCTGGCGAGGGAGTCCGCGTTGATATTCGCGTCTAGTTCGAGACAAGAGCGGACATACACAGAAGGGAGTTCTCTCAATGACTGTTAACCCGGCCGATGCCGTGCCAACGCCTTTAAGCGGCATGACCACTCGGGAAGCTCCTCAGTCGACCGATGCCAATAGTGAACTGGGCCAAGACGCATTCTTGAAACTGCTCGTGGCTCAACTGAAGTATCAGGATCCGCTAAATCCGGCTGACGGCGCAGAATTTCTCGCCCAGACGGCGCAATTCACCATGGTGGAGAAGTTGGCGGACCTTGAGGTGCAAGGCCAGAGCACGGTGACAAGTCAGCAGCAAATGCAAGCGGCGCAACTTGTTGGTAGGCAAGTTACGTACGTCGACTCAACAGGTAACCTCGTTGAAGGTGTAGTCGAATCCGCCGAATACACACCCGACGGCCAATCGTTGACCATCGGCGGACAGGCGGTGGAACTAGACAACATCACCAAGGTTGTTGGCAACAATCGAGTGGACGGCGCCTCGGAGGCGGTAAGTGCCCTGGGTCCGTCTCTCGCCTCGTCGTTGACACCAGCCTTGGTGGAGGCGATCCAGGAAGCCTCCGCGGGGACAGCAGATAGTGATGCTGAGATCGACAGTGCCGCCGAGGTGTCTGGTGATGGTGATCGAGAGGGTGAGCCCACGTCGACCGACGCCCTGACGGACGAGAACGACAGCGTGACAGAGACTTCCAATGTGGGCTCGAATCCGGATGAGCCTACCGAGGAAGAGGGGTGAGATAGACATCTTTCTCGCCCTGCTCACGGAAACGCGTGAGTTAGCTGAGCAGAAAAATTGCATAAATGACGCGACAGGGATGCCTGCGTTTACGCAAATACCGCCACGGATGGCGTGACCAACACAAGAGTCAAGCTGCAAGGCTTGACTGAACGCCAAATGGAGGTACATAGTGCTTCGCTCAATCTTCTCCGGTATTACCGGATTACGTGCTCATCAACAGATGATGGACGTGGTTGGCAACAACATTGCCAACGTCAATACGGCTGGGTACAAGGCCCAAAATGCGGTCTTCGAGACAGTCATTTCGCAAGCCGTTAAATCACCCGCTGCCCCGGTCGCGGCCGGTGTCGCCGTCGAGAATCAAGGCGGCCAGAACGGGCTCCAGATCGGACTCGGCGTTGCTCTCGGTGGAGTGTCGACGAACTTTAATCAGGGGTCTGCCCAATTGACAGGAGTGTCGACCGACTTCATGATTCAAGGAGACGGGTTCTTCGTTGCTAACAACGGCACCGAGAATCTCTTCACTCGAGCTGGCGCATTCACGACTGACGCTGAAGGCCAGTTGGTGACGCCGGATGGCAGCATTATTCAAGGGTGGATGGCCGATGCGACCGGAACTATTGACACGAACGGCGTCATTGGAGATATTACGCTTCCTGTGTCGACGTACCTGGCCCCAGTTGTCAGTGATGCGCTGACTGTGTCAGGCAACATCCCATCGACTCTCGCTGTTGCCGGCACCGTGACCAGTGCGATCACCGTTTACGACGCGATTGGTGTTACGGCGACGGCAACGGCCACGATCACCAAGACCGGTGCAAACGCCTACGAAATGTCGATCAATGGAGGCGCTGGTGTGGCCGTCGCGTTTGACGCGGCAACGGGAGCACTGACAACGGCGAGCCCGATCACCGTCACCGGTGGCGACACTCCTGCTGGCAACATTGCCAACGGTCAGGCCTACGTAGTCGATATCACGGGACTGACTGAGTACGCGTCGCCGAGCTCGTTCGCCGTCACTAATCAGGATGGTCAGGGAGTGGGCGCGTTGTCTACCTTCACCACGACAGCAGATGGACAGCTCATTGGTGTGTACAGCAACGGTGTGAAGCAGGCGATCGGGCAATTGGCGATCGCAAACTTCAACAACCCGAATGCTCTGGAGAAGGTAGGCGACACCACATACCGGAACACGGTGAACTCTGGTGTCGCGCTGATCGGGGAGGCGATGGCTGATGGCCGGGGATCAATCCAGGGTGGAACTTTGGAAATGTCCAACGTTGACCTTGCGGGAGAGTTCACTAACCTCATCGTGGCGCAAAGGGGTTTCGCAGCGAACTCCCGGACTTTGACGGCAACCGATGAGATGCTTCAGGAGTTGATGAACATCAAGCGCTAATTCGCTCGGCGGCCCGGGGCGACCCACTAGTGTGGGCGCCTCGGGCAAGCGCTTCTGGAGCGTATCTGTTCTAAATGTACCTTTTGCGTAGTTCCGTTTCTGATATTGCTTAAGTTTGTGCCCGGTGTGACGATAAGTCCCATGCAGGGACGGCTTCTGAATGTGCAGACGAGAGGGGAAGGGTTCGGGTCATGATTCTGTTGACGAGGATAAATGGCGAAGCGTTCGCCCTGAATCCTGACTTGATTGAACGCGTCGAAGAGACTCCCGATACCCACATAACGCTCGTCGATGGCAAGCACCTCATGGTGACAGAGTCGCTCAAGGATGTCATTGATGCGATACGACGGGACCGCGCTGCGGTCCTCGCCCTTGCGAGCGAGGTTGCTGATGAGGTTATCGCGGCCGACGATCCGGAGGACCCAAACGTCGTTCCGCTGACCACGCGGCGGTAATTCATGGATCCCATTACCCTCATCGGGATTGTCGTCGCCTTCGTCATCGTTATGGTGGTTCTCACCCTCGAGGGTGGGTCCGCGGCATCCATTCTCCTGATCCCCCCGATGCTTCTCGTCTTCGGTGGAACGCTCTTTATCGGTGCGGCAGGCATGTCCTTCGGACTGCTCATTGCCTCAATCAAGGCGGCGGGCAAAGCTCTGGTTACTGGCCCACCCAAGTACAACAACCTGATGGAAACGCTCGTTGACTGTGCCAACATCGCCCGACGCGACGGGCTGTTATCGCTGGAGGCCACGGTCAATGACCTTCAGAACCCCCTGCTGCGGAGAGGACTTGAGCTCGCGATTGATGGAACTGATCCTCAAGACCTCTCCCGCATTCTTGAGGCGGAATTGCACAGCGAAACCGTCTACGGCAATCGGCACGCTAAGTTCTTTACTGACATGGGTGGATACGCTCCTACCATCGGTATTATCGGGACGATCCTCGGTCTGGTGACCGTGCTGGGCAACCTTGACAACCCCGATGAACTGGGCGGATTGATCGCCGCGGCCTTCGTGGCCGCCATGTGGGGCGTTTTGTCTGCCAACGTCTTTTGGCTGCCGCTCGCGAACAAAATCAAGCTACTTAACGAGTTACACACCACCCAGGGTGAAGTCATTATCGAAGGAATTTTGGCGATTCAAGCGGGGGCAAATCCCCGCATGGTGGAGCGTCGCCTCAGAGCTTTACTCCCCACAGACGTGATGCGAGACATCGAAAAGGCTGCCTAACCCATGGCACGCCGGCATATCGAAGAAGAGCCAGAAAACCACGAACGCTGGCTCATCTCGTACGCCGACATGGTGACGCTGCTGTTCGCTCTCTTCGTGCTTCTGTTTGCCATCAGTCAGGTCAACCAAAAGAAATTTGACGAGGTATCAAGGTCGCTGGCGGTGGCCTTCGGTCAGGTGGTTAATCTTTCTGACGGCAACATGAGTGTGCTGCCGGCGGCTGGGGATAACCCCACCTTGAACCAGACACCCCCGCGCGACGCTCCTGCTGTCGTCGTTCCCAACATCATGCCCAAGTTGCGTGACCAGGTGGCTACGCAAATGACCCCCCGGAGTGACGCAGAGGCCATGCAAGCGCAAATGGCCGCTCAGGCAGCGCAGGCCGCAGCCACGGCAGACCAGCAGGCCCTCGATCAGACCCAGAACTCGCTGGCGACCGCCGTGAGTGCCTCGAGCCTTTCTGGCAAGGTGGTCTTGAGCCGGGAAGAGCGAGGCCTCGTTGTTACTCTTCTCGTGGATGATGTCATTTTCCCACCTCACAGTGCGAACCTTCAGCCCGGTGGAGCGGAGATTATTGAGGAACTCCTGCCCTCGTTGACGGGTGCCGGCAACAAGTTCATCATTGAAGGGCACACCAATACCGCCCCCGTTAGGCCAATCAACTTTCCCAGTGAATGGGAGCTATCGAGCGCCCGAGCGGGAGCGGTCGCTCGGTTCCTCAACGAGCGGGGTGGCATCCCAGAAGAGCAGATGCATGTTGCCGGTTATGGGGACACGGCACCGCTCGTCCCCGAAACCAACCCGGACCATCTGCGGCTCAACCGACGGGTCGCTATCGTGGTGGCCAGTAGTTTGACCGACGAGCAGAAATCGCTTCTGGCGGGCGCCCGGAGCGAGGACAGTGCTCTCGGCGCAGAGGAGAACTGATCGTTATGGAAAGCTGGTCAATTTTTCTCAAGATTGGTAACGGTAGGACGATACGAACTTTTGAGGTGACGTATGGCGACTGACCAGGCTGCAGCAGAGTCGAAGGGCAAGGCGAAGAAGGGCTTGTCTCGCTCGACCTTGCTCATCGTTGTGCTACTTGTCGTCATCGTTGCTGGTGGCATCTATTTCTTTCTTGGCCGCGGAGACTCAACGAGTGGTGTGGCTGCAGAAAAGGAGGAAGTGCACTTGGGGGTCGTGGTCACGCTTGAGCCAATCTTCATTAACCTGAAGGATGATCGATTTTTGAAGTTGGGTATGGCCTTGCAGACGACCCACGAGGGCGGCGGTGGCGGCCACGGCGGTCACGGTGGCGGTGGACCAGATGTTGACGGGGCCATGGCGCTGGATGCGGCAATTGAGGTTTTCAGCGACCAAGATATGCAAACGCTAAGCACGATCAATGGGCGAAGCGAGTTGAAGGAAGAGCTCGTCAGCCGAATAGTCGAAGGTTATGGCCCGGAAATTACCACCATTTATTTTACGGAGTTTGTTATGCAATAAGGCTTTCCCGCGGTCGCCACGGATGAGACGCGACCTAATTGGATCGGGCTGCTCGTGAAGGGCTCGAGGGTCAGATGGATCTGACCTAACATTTTCAGCGTGAAAGCCTCAAGTAGCGGCATTGTGTGCCGATGGTCCCTGCGTGGAGAGCAGCCAGGGTCAATCATCGTCGCGAGCCGTGACGGTTGAGACTTATGACTTTCGTAACCCCTCGAAGTTTACCCGGGAGCACGGACGAGTCCTGGACCAACATCTCGAGATCTTCGCCGACCAGTCAGCGACGCTTCTCACGTCGCGGGTGCGGATTCCAACCAGTCAGGAGTTGGAGAGTCTGCAGCAGGCCACCTATAGCACGGCCATCTCTGCCTTCCCTGAAGACACGGTTCTTCTAGTTGCCTCGCTCGCACCACTCGACGTAGCCGGGCTAGTGCACATTCCCCGTGAACTGGCTATGTTGATCATCGACTTCCAGCTCGGCGGTCCCGGTGAGGATGAGCAGCCTGAGCGCGGCTTGACCGAGATTGAAGCGGCCCTCATTGATGAGGCAGGCGAACAAATTATTGGTGCTTTGAAATACAGCTTCGAAGGCGTAATTGAGTGGGAGCCGTCCCTCGCTTCCCACGTTTCATCACCGGAACTTGCTCACGCTGCAGCACCTGGTGATCAAGTCCTCGTCGCCACATTCACTCTTGACTTTCGCGAACAGCAATTCCGGATCGCGCTCGTCTTGCCGCTGGCTCCTATCCTCCCTTTCCTAGACCAAGCGCTCGCAGCCCGCAGGGCCGCGCGGAGCACACAAGACCAAGCGCGTTTCAAGAGTGCGATTGAAGGGCGCCTTCGCCGGGCACCGGTGACTGTCAATGTTCGCCTTCGCCCAACGGTTGGTCGCCTAGAAGACTTTATGGGCATCAAGGTAGGGGATGTTTTTGATCTTGCTCATCCCGTAAACGCACCATGGCAAATAGCAAGTTCGGGCGTCACTTTCGCCCATGGAATTCCAGGAAGTGAAGCAGGCCACGTGGCTATCCGCGTAGTCGAAAGCGGCAAGGAGTAGAGATGGCTGACGGATACGACGAGTCGCAGATAGAGCGCATTCGTGAACAGGTACGAATGTCAATGGGAGCTATGTGCGACGCCTTGTCAGTGACATCTGTGATGTCACACGGTGACCCAGTGGCGGGAACACTTGATCTCAACTTGGATGCATCAGTAGCCATGGCGGTTTTGGGTACCAGCGGGTCAATTGACTCGAACATGATGGTGACCCTTCTCGATGGTGCGTCGCCGGACATCACGGACTCGGAGACACTTGTCACTCAACTCGAAGACGCCATTGACGCGATGGGGCAGGTGCTGGATTCCGAAATTGCTGCTCCGTCCGCGGCATCCGGCCACCCGACGATTGCTGCCGACATAAGTGTTCCGCTGATGGTGGATGACGCAACTGTCGGTGCGGTTATGGTCTTTCTGGCGCCGAGAGAGACAAGCGATGAAGCGAGTGTGGAGCCGACAGCAGAACAGACAGCAAATAGCGAGCCGGCTCAGGGAGGAACTGCAATGCCTGCGCCGTCCGCAGCTGCAGCGCCCGCCCCGGCAGCACCTGAGGTGCCTGCGCCGTCCGCAGCTGCGGCCGCGGCACGCATTTCTGTGCCGAAACAAATTGATGCCCTGGCCGGAGTGCAGATGGAGGTCACGATAGAAATCGGGCGCACACGCCTACCTGTTGGGGAGTTGCTACAACTGCAACCGGGTCAGGTGCTTGAGCTCGATCGGGAAGTCGGATCGCCTTTGGACATGTACATCAACGGCACTCTCTTGGCGCGCGGAGAGATCGTGGTCCTGGAAGACCATTTTGGATTCCGGGTAACGGCTGTGGTGTCGCAGGACTAACTGAAGTCGAAGAAACTCTTATGGATACCTTCTGGCTGGTACTGCGGGTGGTGGTTTCCCTCGCCGTCGTACTCGGATTGATTTGGGCACTCGCCCGGGTGCGTAAACGTGTGGGACCGGCGGGATCCGACGTGGTTACCGTCATGTCGAAGATTCCCGTGACCAAGAAGGGCTCTGTCCTCCTGGTGAAAGCAGGAGAACAGACTCTTCTTTTGGGGGCGACTGACACCCAAATCTCTCTCCTGGCGTCAGTGGAACTGCCCGAAGAAGAGCAAGAAGCTAAAGAAGAGCGGACACCCGTCGACATTCAGTCCTTGATGGACCAGTTTCAGCCGGGCCATGCACCTGCAGCAATTGCGGCCTACCCTGCCAGCATCGGGCGGGCAAGCAACAGATCGGTCTCAGGCAACGACGGTCCACTCGCGGGCTCGATTTTGTCACCGAGCACATGGCGACAGTTGACGGATCTCTTGAAAGAAAAGACCGCCCGCTCATGACACTGCGCAGACGACTTCTCGTTTCGGTGTTGGGCCTCGTGAGCTTCGGTGCCATGTCTATTGTCATCGCAACGCCGGCGCAAGCAGTCTCCATCAACCTTCCAGATTTGACGAGGGGTGAAGGGCCCACCAGCGCCATCGTTCTACTGCTGTCATTGACGGTCCTAGCGGTTGCCCCTGCGATTCTGCTCATGACGACAAGTTTCACCAAAATCATCGTTGTCTTATCCATAACTCGTAACGCCCTTGGATTGCAGGGCGTGCCTCCCAACCAGGTATTGACGGGTTTAGCGATCTTTCTGAGCTTTTTCGTCATGGCGCCTGTTCTCGGAGTGATGAACACGGATGCCCTTCAGCCGTACTTGGATGGCACCTTGGATTTCGGTCAAGCGTTTGAGTTAGCTCGCTTGCCTCTTGAACAATTCATGCTTGCCAACACGCGACCTGAAGAACTCGCGCTCATGGTCAAGATATCCAATGAAACCCCGCCGGCGACACCGGCAGACGTTTCCTTAACGACTCTCGTACCAGCCTTCATTCTTTCTGAATTGCGCGCCGCCTTCATCATCGGCTTTGTGGTCTTTCTTCCTTTCCTGATCATCGATATGGTCGTGAGCTCCGGTTTGATGTCCGTCGGAATGATCATGCTCCCGCCGGTGCTTGTGTCGTTGCCGTTCAAGTTGTTGCTTTTTGTGCTGGTTGATGGTTGGGCGTTAATCGTTTCATCTCTTGTGAACAGTTACGCGTAGGTGATACATGAGTGAAGCGTATGTGGTGGAACTCGCCACACAATTGATGTGGACAGCGGCGATGCTGGCCGCTCCCATTTTGCTCACCGCACTCCTTGTTGGTCTGGCCGTCTCACTTTTTCAAGGTCTCACGAGTCTTCAAGACCAGACGCTGTCTTTCGTGCCCAAGATCATTGGAGTCGGGATAGCGCTGGTTATTTCCGCAAATTGGATGGTTCAAAATCTTGTCAACTTCACGCGGAATTCTTTTGAATTGCTGCCCGGAATGCTCGGGTAGGCGAGCGCGTGTTTGAGTTGGGCATTACCACCGAACAAGTGATCGGCTACCTTTTGGTCTTCGCCAGAGTGGGTGCCTGGGTGTGGTTGACGCCGCCCTTCGGAGGAGCGTTCTTACCGCCGCAAGTACGGGTCTTAACGGGTCTCGCCTTTGCCATCCCAATGACCCCGGGAGCCATCGCCGCATCTGGCGGTATATCGCTAGATCCTTTGAATCTCCTATTTCAGTTTGCCATCCAAATCGCGATCGGAGTGGCGCTCGGCCTTGTGTGCCTCATCTTGCTTTCGGCGGTGCAGTCAGCCGGCGCAGTCATTGACGTCACTGGTGGTTTTGCCCTGGCGCAGGCCTACGACCCGCTCATGCAGCAGCAGGCCTCGGTGATCTCGCGCGTGTACCGGGTGTTGGCTGGCGTCTTGATTCTGGTTTCCGGTGGGTACTTGATCATTCTCGCGGGATTCTCCACTACCTTCGAAGTCCTACCAATTGGGTCCGGCCTGAGCACCGAATTGACGGCCATGACTTTGACGGAGGCGTTGAGCACTGCCTTCCTGGCTGTCCTGCAGATCGCTGGACCTATCATCGCGATCTTGCTCTTGGCAGATATCGGACTAGGTCTTTTGACTCGGGTGGCTCCCACAATCAACCTCTTCGTTCTGAGCTTCCCCGTGAAGATCGGTTTGACTCTCCTGCTCGTTGGCATTGCGATTCCTCAAATCAGCCCGATGCTGGCAGGCCTCACGGATGCCTCTGTGGATGCCATGCGTGGAATAGCGGGAGGGTGATGTGGCTGACTCTTCAGTCAAGACCGAGCAACCAACCCCGAAGAAACTTAAAGAGGGGGCAAAGCAAGGCCAAGTTCCCCGTTCAGCGGACATCGCTGCCTGGACCGGACTACTGGCCCTAAGTTTTTTGCTGCCATTCTTTATGGGATATGTCTCAGACGATCTCCAGGAACTGCTGAAGACGATTCCTGAAATCGCTCGCGAACCGAGTCTTGCGCGGCTCGCAAGCATCGTTATGCCCGCATTGCTGTCCATCTCCATAATCATGATCCCCCTACTGCTTGCCATTTTGCTCGTCACACAAGTCTCTGGTTGGGTCCAAGGGGGTGCGAGGCCGCACCTCGCGCGCGTGCAGCCGAAGACCAGCAAGATCAGTCCCCAGCAAAATGGAAAGCGTATATTTGGAACACGAGGGCTGTGGGAGTTGGCCAAGCAGATACTGAAAGTGTCTGTCATTGGTCTGGTGCTATGGGTTGTCATCACCCGCACCGTCGAGATTATCTTCGAATCTGGCCTGCTGTCGCTCAGTACCTTGACGGAGATCGCTGCATCCGAAGGAACCCGACTAGTTCAGGTCGTGATCGCGGCGGGCCTTGCCATTGCCGTAGCCGACTACTTCGTGTCGCAGCGTCGAGTGCGGCGAGAATTAATGATGTCAAAACGAGAGGTAAAGGAAGAGCTGAAGCAGTCTGAGGGTGACCCTCTCTTGCGTGCAGCGCTTCGTCAACGTGCTCTTGACGCGTCGCGCAACCGCATGATGGTAGACGTCGCCATGGCTGACGTCGTGCTTGTGAACCCAACCCACGTATCTGTTGCGCTGAAATACAACCAGGCCATGGGAGCACCCCGGGTTGTCGCCAAGGGAGCGGGCGTCGTGGCAGCTCGGATTCGGGAGATAGCCACGGAGAATCGGGTGCCTCTCGTTGAGGATGTTCCCCTAGCACGGGCGCTTTACCGCAATTGTGAAGTGGGAATGGAGATCCCAGCAGATCTGTATACCGCGGTGGCCCGCGTACTGGCGTTCATCATGACCCTGAAGAAGCGAGGGGTCCATGCAGGGCTGCACACCGCCCGAGATGTAGATCGAACAATATTTATCTGATTTTTCCTAAAGTCCTTGCTGCGTCCGCCGATACGGCTTTTGCCAGGAAGGCATGCAATTCCCATGGATGGAACTCCTTACTCAAGGGGCTTCTGTGCGGAACCTTCGCTTGACCCAGTTCGCGGTGCCGTTTGCCGTCGTCATGGTCATCGTCATGCTCATCATTCCCCTGCCCCCCTTCGTTCTTGACATTCTGATCGCCTTCAATATCGCCGCGGCCCTGACGATGCTCCTCGCCGCGATGTACGTGAAGAAGCCGCTCGACTTCGCAACGTTTCCAGCACTCTTGCTCGTCGCGACTTTGTTCCGACTTGGGTTGAACGTCAGCGTCACCCGTCAAGTGCTCCTGAATGGATACGCCGGCCAAATCGTTGACGCTTTCGGCAGCTTTGTTATTGGTGGATCAATCATCGTTGGCCTTGTCATCTTCTTGATTCTTGTTGTCATTCAATTCATTGTGGTCACGAAGGGCGCAGAGCGCGTGGCTGAAGTAGGGGCGCGATTCACTCTCGACGCGATGCCAGGCAAGCAGATGGCCATTGACGCTGATCTGAATGCGGGACTCATCGACGATGCAGAGGCCCGACGACGACGCGAAGAAATTGGAGCTGAGGCTGACTTCTACGGTGCGATGGACGGCGGATCCAAATTCGTCAAAGGAGACGCTATTGCTGCAATCTTCATCACCATCATTAACTTGGTCGGCGGCATGGCGATTGGAATTGCGCAACGCGGCTTAAGCTTCAACGAAGCCATCGAGACCTACAGTCTTCTCACTATCGGTGATGGACTGACCGCCCAAATTCCGGCTCTTATGCTGTCGGTTGCTACCGGCTTGATGGTGACCCGTGCAACGACCGAGGGCGACATGTCCTCCGATGTCGTAAAGCAATTCGCAGGACAACGTCGCACCTTGATTTTGGCGGGGAGCGGCATGGCCGCACTCGCGCTGATACCAGGAATTCCCCTCCTTCCGTTCCTACTGATCGGCGGGGGATTGATCTTCCTCGGTCAACGACTCCCACGTGCGAAGACGGACGCCGCCGCGATTGAGGCAGGTGACACCCCCGCCGCCTTGCCAGCTGGCAAGGCGGCTCCTGACACGCCGGAAGGCATCGTTCAAGATCTTCAGGTAGACGCGCTGGAACTCGGCCTGAGCTACGACATCGTTGATCTGGTCGACGCTAACTCGGGGGGCGACCTTCTCGTGCGGGTCAAGGCACTCCGCCGCAAGCTCGCCATGGAGCTAGGGCTAGTCCTTCCCACAGTGCGAACTCGCGACGACACGGAACTTCCGTTGTCCACTTATCGAATCCGACTCCATGGAGTAGAAGTTGCCCGCGGACAGGCTCCGCCAGGACATGTGTTGGTTATTGGTGATGATTTGACGTCTCTTCCGGGCGACCAAACCAAAGAACCGGTATTCGGTCTTGACGCACAGTGGGTGCCCGTCGCCTTTCAGCATCAAGCCGAGTTGATGGGAGCTACGGTTGTGGACCGCGCATCCATCTTGACAACTCATCTGGCAGAGACGGTGCGAAAGCACGCGGCCGAACTCTTGTCCCGCGAAGACGTCAAGATGCTCGTCGATTCATTGAAGCAAACTCAACCAACGGTGGTCGAAGAACTTACCCCCGCGCAGGCGACCCTGGGAGAAATCCAGCGAGTGCTTCAAGGTCTACTCAGAGAGCGTGTGGCCATCCGAGACTTGGCACGGATATTCGAAGCCATTTCCGCCTCGATTCGAGCCGGAAATCAAACCACCGAAGGAATGGTCGAAGCAGCTCGCGAGGTACTTGGTTCTGCCATAACGACCGACGTCGCTATGGACGGGGTCCTGCATGTCATCACCCTGGAGCCGACCTTTGAACAGAGCTTGCTTGCTGCCGCACGTTCAGGGCAGGACGGTCAAACGCTCGCCATCGATGCCGCCGTGCTCATTCGGATGAGCGCGGACATCGGTGCTCTGTTCACCCAGGCGGAGGAATCAGGAATATCTCCGGTGCTTGTGTGTGCCGGCCAGTTGCGAGCGCCCCTTTACCGACAGTTGCGACACGAATTTCCCCGGCTACCGGTCGTCGCTTACTCCGAACTTGGTGGATCAGTAGACATTCAAACAGTAGGGACGGTGGGCAATGAGCCTGCAAATGTTGCTTGAAGGACCTGACCTAGACGGGATCCTTCGCGAGGTAGAGGCCAACTACGGACGAGAATTTCGCGTTATTCAAGCGGAACAGGTCCGTTCTGGCGGCATGGGCGGATTCTTTGCCAAGCAGCATTACGAAGTGACCATTGAAATCAGCGATCCCGACATCATCGCTGGAATTAATGCCCAGAAGAAGAAAAGCGATATCCCGCTAACAGAACTAGCAACTCGCAGTCAAAATGATCAGGCCGCAGCATCTACCCAAGAATGGGCTCGGGATCTTCTCAAGCAGGCCAGCGAGCTGAACAGTTACCAACCGGTGGATGAAAGCGCTGAAGAACCAGCCCGAAGTTCTTCACTCGCTCCACTGTTGAATCAAGATGACATGCCTGCTCACGAAACAAGTCGGTGGACACGCGCTCTTGGGCGGCTATCCGGCAAGAAGAATGACCCGCGCCCGCCATCTGATCGGATGCTCACTGCCACGAGTGACCAGCAGTCACGACTCCGCGAACTCCTGTCTAGCGGCGGCGGTGTCGATGATGAAGAGGTACCGACCACCCCTGCAGAGTCCATACCCACAGCCAAGACTTCCCCCATCTCTGCTCCTGACCGTGATGACGTTCAGGATGGGGTGCCGCCTGCCGCTCGAGTAGTCGCCGACATGGAGCCGCATTCCATTCCCGGAGTTCGCAAGAATACCGGCGCTCGTGCGGAGAAAGATTCAAGCACGCTTGGCAAGCGCACGGAGAAGACCAGCGACTCTCAGGCACAGCCAAGTCACGCTTCCATGCCGTCCCCGGATCCGATCACAGCAGCACCTGAAGCACATGAGCGATCTACTGAACCGCGCACAGAACTCGGTATTGAGCGGGCGAGACTTCAAGATGAGCGTGATGAACTTCTGGCTTACCGGGGGGAACTCGAGACGCTTCGCGAGCAGCTTGAAGCAGCACGAATCGAGATACAAGCCAAAGCGACCGAGTTGCACCAAGAGGAAGAGGAAGCTCGCGCTCATCGTTTGGCCCTTGGTCAAGAATCGATGGCGACCAATGTTGAAAGGCAGCGCGTCGAGGAGTTAATGACCGCTCTTGCGCAGCAACAACAACAGTTGTCTGATCGTCAAGAAGAGATGCAGATTCAAGCATCAGAGATGGATACGAGAGAAGCAGCGATCGTGGCGCGGGAAGAAGCGCTCGCTGGCTTATCCGACGATCGTGCCCATAGAGAAAGCGAATTGCAAGGAAAGCTATCTGACGTTGTTGCGGCGTCTGCCAAGCTGGAGCGTGAATGGGAAGAGCTCAAGGAAGCCCAAAGTGCCTTGTCCGAACAAAGATGCTCACTCCTGGACTTGGAAAAGTCTCTGGACGAACGAGAGACGTCTCTTGATGCACTCGAGAGTTCAAGTGCCAAAAGAGATGAGGACTTACGAAGGCGTGAAAACGAGATCAATGATGATTCTTCAGCTCTGACTGCTGCTCGTAATGAACTAGCAGAGTCTGAGAGAGAGTTTCAAACTCGGCAGGAGGCTTGGATTTCGCATCAAGAGCAGATTGATGCGGAAATGAAAGATGCCAAGGAGCACGTGGATCGTCTACTGATCAATCTGTCCGCACAGCAGGACCAGTTGAATGTGCGCGAGAACGATCTCCAAGAGCGGTGGTCACTTCTAGAAGCCAAGGAAACAGAGCTAACGGCACGTGACGAAGCTCTGAAGTCTCGTGCGTTACAAGCCGATGGTCGAGACAGTGAGTTGGACGCGCGAGCAAGCGAAATTTCCTCATTCGTTGACGAATTGCAGCGTGACCGTAACGATCTTTCTCAGCGGCGGGCTGCGGTGGAGTCTTTTGAGGTTGAGGTTGATGGTCGTGGTGAGCGGGTGCGGCTTTTGGAGGAGCAGGTTGCTGAGCAGCGGGCTGCGGTGGAGTCTGGTCGTCAGGAACTTGCGTTGGCGCAGGATGAGTTGGCTGCTGCTCGGGTGAGTTTGGAGCAGGAGTTCGAGGCGAAGTCTGCGGATGTTGCTTCGCGGGAAGAGTCTTTGGCGCAGCGGTCGGCGGAGGCTGATGAGCGGGCGTCAGTGTTGCAGGCGCAATCTGATGAGTTGGCTGCTGCTGTTGCCAACCTTGATCAAGACCGCCAAGCCCTTGAGGACGCTGAGCAGGATCTTTCTCAGCGGCGGGCTGCGGTGGAGTCTTTTGAGGTTGAGGTTGATGGTCGTGGTGAGCGGGTGCGGCTTTTGGAGGAGCAGGTTGCTGAGCAGCGGGCTGCGGTGGAGTCTGGTCGTCAGGAACTTGCGTTGGCGCAGGATGAGTTGGCTGCTGCTCGGGTGAGTTTGGAGCAGGAGTTCGAGGCGAAGTCTGCGGATGTTGCTTCGCGGGAAGAGTCTTTGGCGCAGCGGTCGGCGGAGGCTGATGAGCGGGCGTCAGTGTTGCAGGCGCAATCTGATGAGTTGGCTGCTGCTGTTGCCAACCTTGATCAAGACCGCCAAGCCCTTGAG
>Ga0181594_10000198_pt1 | contig 51069 bp, 51 predicted proteins | sample 071ome_18_FD_145603 | JGI IMG/M metagenome (GOLD analysis project Ga0181594, IMG submission 145603) | Coastal salt marsh microbial communities from the Groves Creek Marsh, Skidaway Island, Georgia - 071413BT metaG (spades assembly) | ecosystem: Environmental > Aquatic > Marine > Intertidal zone...
ATATCGATGACGATCTGGTCCGCGACGCGCGGTCGAAGGCGCTCGGCGAGAGGGCGATTCCAGCGCTCTACCAGCGACGCGCGCTGCTGGAGCTTTAATTCACGCCGGACAACAGAATGCCGGCCAGGAACAGCCAGGAATAGAGCCGGTTGGACTTGAATTTGGCGAGACAGTCCTTCGGGTCATTGATGTCGACGTCCCAGACCTGCCAGACAAGCTGCAGGAATCCCGCCGCCAGACCAGCGAAATACGGCCAGGAAAAGCCGCCCTGGATCCCTGCCCAGGCGAAGAACACGGTCGCAAATACGTAAAACGTATAGAGCCACGGCTTGCTGCCGAGCCCGAGCGCGCGGGCGGACGATTTGACGCCTGCGCCGACATCGTCGCGCCGGTCCTGGTGGGCGTAGATGGTGTCGTAGCCCAGCGTCCAGAAGATACCGCCGACATAAAGCAGAATCGCGGGCAGGGGCAGCGTGCCGCTTACAGCCGCCCAGCCGAGCAGGGCACCCCAGTTGAAGGCGAGCCCGAGAAAGAACTGCGGCCAGAATGTCACCCGTTTCATCAGCGGATAGGTGAAAACCAGCACCAGCGACGCCGCGCCGACCAGTATTGCGAACGGGTTGAGGGTCAGAAGGATCGCCAGGCCGACGAAAAGCTGAAGCACCAGGAAGGCGAGCGCCTGCCGCACCGTTACCTCGCCGGCCGGCAGGGGCCGGTTGGCGGTCCGGGCGACCTGGGCATCGAAATCGCGGTCCATGATGTCGTTATAGGTGCAGCCTGCGCCGCGCATGGTCAGCGCACCGACCCCGAACGCCACGAACAGCCAGGCGTTATGCCACTCTCCGCCTGCAACGATCGCCATGCCGATCGACCACCAGCAGGGAAACAGCAGCAGCCAGGTGCCGATCGGCCGGTCGTAGCGGGCGAGCCGGATGTAGGGCCGGCTCCAGCGCGGCATGTAGCGGTCGACCCAGCCATCGACGGGAATGTCGCTGGCCCCTTCGGGATCGCTTTGCGGATCCCTTTGTGAAGGGCGGTCAATATCGGCTTTGAACGACTCTGCCATGGTATATTCTGTATTTCATGGGCGCGGTCCGACTATACACCGAAAGCGATCTTGCGACCGGTCTGACGGTGCCGCTCACCGCCGGGCAGGCGCATTATCTCGGCAACGTGATGCGGATGAAGATCGGCGACTCGGTCGTTCTGTTCAATGGCCGGGACGGGGAGTGGCGCGCTTCAATCGCTGAACTGCGGAAAAAAGGGGGGGCGGCATCGCCGACAGAACAGCTTCGAGCGCAGGAGAACGGTCCCGACCTCTGGCTGCTCTTTGCGCCGGTCAAACGGGCGCGGATCGATTTCATCGCGGAAAAAGCCACTGAACTGGGCGTCTCGGCAATTGCACCGGTCTTTACCGATAACACCGCCGTCAGCCGCGTCAACGAAGAACGGCTGCGGACCAACGCCATCGAGGCCGCCGAACAGTGCGGTCGGCTTTCGGTTCCGGATATTCAGCCTGCGGCGCGGCTTGTCCAGCGTCTCGACGACTGGCCAGGCGATCGCAGGATTATGCTGTGCGACGAAACCGGGAACGGCGCGCCCGTTTACGACGCGCTTGCCGGTCATGCGAACGGGGCGGACCCATGGGCGATCCTGTGCGGACCCGAGGGCGGTTTTTCGCCTGCAGAGCTTGACCGGCTCGCGGAAAATTCCATTGTTACGCGGATCAGCCTCGGGCCGAGGATTCTGAGAGCGGACACAGCGGCGATAGCGGCTCTTGCCTGCTGGCAGTCGACGGTTGGAGACTGGCGCAATAAGGCGTAGTGAGTACTCAAGTAGCGGTATCAGGACAGCAGAATGGCGGCACCCCCCTCAGAAGGCGGCGACCCGATCGAAAGCAAGGCCCAGCTCATCGAATCGCTGGAATCCGGCTGCAAGCCCAAGGAGGCCTGGCGGATCGGCACTGAGCACGAAAAATTCGTGTTCCAGCTCGAAACCAACCGGCCCGCTCCGTACGAGGGCGAGTGGGGCATAAGGGCTCTGCTCGAAGGACTGACCCGGTTCGGCTGGGAACCCGTGCTGGAGGCAGGCAACCCGATCGCCCTGCGTCATGAAAACGGCTGCTCGATTACGCTCGAACCGGGAGGACAGCTCGAACTGGCCGGTGCCCTGCTGGAAACCATCCACCAGACCTGCAACGAAGTGCACACCCATCTGCGAGAGGTCAAGGAGATTGCGGGAGAGCTCGGCGTCGGGCTTCTCGGTATCGGTTTCAATCCAAAATGGGCGCGTGAGGATATTCCCTGGATGCCCAAGGGGCGCTACCGGATCATGGGCGCCTACATGCCGAAGGTCGGGTCGATGGGGCTCGACATGATGCTGCGGACCACCACCGTTCAGGTGAATCTCGATTTTTCCTCCGAAGCGGACATGGTCAAAAAATTCCGCACGTCGCTGGCGCTGCAGCCCCTGGCGACGGCGATGTTCGCCAATTCCCCGTTTCGCGACGGCAAGGCGACTGAGTACCTCTCGCTACGCAGCCATGTCTGGGAAGACACCGACCCGGACCGGTGCGGCATCCTGCCGTTCGTATTCGAGGACGGGATGGGGTTCGAACGCTATGTCGATTACCTGCTCGACGTGCCGATGTATTTCATCTATCGCGGTGGCGAATATATCGACGTCGCGGGACGGTCGTTCCGCGATTTCCTCGACGGCAAATTGCCCGGCCGGCCGGGCGAACTGCCTACAATGGGCGACTGGTCGGATCACACGACGACCGTGTTTCCTGAGGTGCGACTCAAGAAATTTATCGAAATGCGCGGCGCGGACGGCGGGCCGTGGCGCCGGCTGTGCGCCCTGCCGGCGCTTTGGACGGGGCTTCTTTATGACACGACGGCGCTCGACGCCGCCTGGGATCTGGTGAAGGACTGGACGCCGGACGAACATGACTATCTGCGCCGAGAGGTGCCGAAAAGGGCTCTGGCGACCCCGTTCCGGGACGGTACCCTGCGCGACATTGCGTTTGACATGCTTGAAATCTCAACCGCGGGGCTCCGGCAACGCAAACGGATTGACAGCAAGGGTGCCGATGAGACTGGATTTCTCGGCACGCTCTACAATATTGTGGATAGCGGGCGAACACTCGCCGAGGAAAAACTCGGGAAATTCCATGGAGAATGGAATGGCGATATCGACCGCCTGTTCCAGGAATACGCTTACTGACCTGCGGCGCTTCGGGCTGGCCGCGCTGGTCGGTGGCGCAATTTTTACTGTTTTCCCGATATCAACCGTGTATGCGCAGTCTTCCGCTGCGCCTGCCGAAAAAGAGCCCCCAGCCAGCGAGTTCAAGCAGGGCGTCGCTAATCCCAATGCGCGCCAGGTTGAGCGGTGGGAGCTGGGGCTGAGACGTTTCTATGGCCGGCAGCGTTCCTCGACGTTCAAGGCCGATGAGGCGAAGGCGCTGCGCAAGCTTTATCGCGATCCGCTGGCGGAAAAGGACCCGCTGGCAAAAATGAACCGGGATCCGCTGCTGAAATACGGTTTCGGAAACCATCCGAAACTGCCTCAGGCCCCTGCAAATTCGGCGCCGCCGGCGCCCGTATTCGATCCCGGCGTTGCGCGTCTCGACCGGAACAATGATGGGTCCGTCAGCCTCGACGAATATGTGCGCGGCCGGAATCGCTCAGCAACGAGCGGCGGAGCCGTCTCCGGACGGGCGCAACAGCAATATCGGGAAAAGTTGCGCTCCCGGTTCGGATTCGCCGATCAGAATGGCGACGGGCAGGTAAGCCCTGAGGAGCTTCAGGGAGTCTCCGGCGCGCGATTCTAGTTTTTCTATAACTAGGTTGCGGTCCCGCCCACCGTCAGATTGTCGAGCAGCATGGTCGGCTGGCCGACGCCCACCGGTACGCCCTGACCGTCCTTGCCGCAGGTGCCGACGCCCGGATCGAGTTTCATGTCGTTCCCGATCATCTTGACGCGCGTCAGCGCATCCGGGCCATTGCCGATCAGCGTCGCCCCCTTGACCGGCGCGCCGATTTTTCCGTTTTCGATCCTGTAGGCTTCGGACGCGGTAAAGACGAATTTGCCGGACGTAATGTCGACCTGGCCGCCGCCGAAATTGACGGCATATAGCCCGTTTTCGACCGATTGCAGAATTTCCTCGGGGTCGTGTTCCCCTGCCAGCATGTAGGTATTGGTCATGCGCGGCATGGGGGCGTGCGCGAAGCTTTCGCGGCGTCCATTGCCGGTCGGCTTCATGCCCATCATGCGAGCGTTCTGCCTGTCCTGCATGTATCCGGTGAGGATTCCGTTCTCGATCAGCACCGTCTTCTCGGTCGGCGTTCCCTCATCATCGATGGTGAGCGAGCCGCGCCGGTCGTCCATGGTTCCGTCGTCAATCACGGTGACCCCGTCCGCCGCAACACGTTCACCCATGAGGCCGGAAAACGCCGACGTCTTCTTTCGGTTGAAGTCGCCTTCCAGCCCGTGACCGATGGCTTCGTGCAACAGAATGCCCGGCCAGCCCGGTCCCAGCACCACCGGCATTTCGCCTGCTGGTGTCGCCACCGAATCCAGGTTGACCAGCGCCTGCCGGAGCGCCTCGTCGACCTGCGACTGCCAGGCATCCGGCGTAACATAGGCGGCGTAGCCGGTTCGGCCGCCGGTTCCATGACCGCCAGCCTCCATCCGGTCGCCGTCCGCCACAACGACCGAGACATTGACCCGGACAAGGGGACGAATATCTGCAAGGCGCTCGCCGTCGGCGCGGAGAATCTGGACCATCTGCCATTCGCCCGAGATCGAGGCCGATACCTGTTTGACCCTCGGGTCCTTGCTTCTCGCATAGGCATCGATTTCGGTCAGAAGCGCGACCTTGTCCTCGAAGCTCATTTCGCCGAGCGGGTTTACATCCGTGTAGAGCGACCGGTTGGTTGGCGACGGCGCTTCCGCCAGCGTGCCGCAATGGCCGGCACGGACGGCCTTGACGGTTTCCGCAGCGCGGCGAATCGCGGCATCGCTCAGTTCAGACGCGTGGGCGTATCCAACAGCTTCTCCGGCGATGGCGCGAAGACCAAATCCCTGAGCCGTATCGAACGAGGCGTTGCGCAGCCGTCCATCATCGAAGGCCAGGCTTTCCGACTGGCAATATTCGAGGAAAAGCTCGCCATCGTCGGCGCCATCGAGGGCGTCGGCGACGATCCCGGTTACTCTGTCCCGGTCCATCCCGGCCTTCTCGAAAAACAGGGTGTCGGTTGCTGCCAGGTCAGTCACATCAGTCTCCTGCACATTTTCCATTCCGCGCGCTCGTTCGACGCGCCGGGTTCAATCGATCTCCCAACGAATATGGAGCGGTCCCCGTCCGAAGTCATGCATTTTCCGGGAGCCGGGTCGATTCAGGCTGGAAGGCATAAAAATGGCCATAAATCGGGAACGTTACGCTACACATTCCGCCGTGAATTGCGTACTATCCCTGCATATGAGTTCTCCAGCCGCTCGTTTTCGACTTTCGGGTGTCACGGTCGAAAAGCCAGCCGCGGGAGAAGGATTCCTGTTGCGGGCGTGGATGACGCTCCGTGGGTTGGAAAACGAAAGACCAGGATGAATTTACGGAACTGGATAACGCTGGCGGCCGGAAGCGCCGTTACCGCTGCCAGCGCGCGCGCTGTCGCCGGGGCGCCTGACGAATGGCAGCTCGGTATGCAGGCTGCCGCAACGCCTGTGATGGAACGCATTACCGGCCTGCACGATATTCTGCTTTGGGTAACGATCGCCATCGTGATTTTCGTCACGGGGCTCCTTGGCTACACCCTCTGGCGTTTCAGCGCTTCGCGGAATCCGACCCCATCGCAAACCACTCACAACACGCTGATCGAGATGATCTGGACGGTGGTTCCGGTAATAATTCTTGTCCTGATCGCGGTACCTTCGTTCAAGCTGCTTTATTTTGCCGAAAAAGTTCCGAACGCTGATATTACCGTCAAGGCAATCGGTAATCAGTGGTACTGGGTTTACGAATATCCCGATCACGGGAAGTTCACTTTCGAATCCCGGATGATCAGGGACAGAAAAGACCTCAAGCCGGGCCAGCCCTATCTGCTGGAAACGGATACGTCCGTTGTGGTTCCCGTCAACACGACCGTCCGCGTGCAGGTGACCGCTGTCAACGTGATACACGCCTGGGCGATCCCTGCGTTTGGCGTCAAGATCGATGCAGTACCAGGTCGTCTCAACGAGACCTGGTTCAGGGCCACGCAGGAAGGAACCTATTACGGTCAGTGTTCCGAGTTGTGCGGCGTCGAGCACGCATTCATGCCGATCAAGGTCGAGGTCGTGTCGAGAGAAAAATTCGGCGCCTGGGTCGCGGCGAAAAAACAGGCCGCGGGCATCGAGCCAAGGCCCTCTGATCGAACCATCGCCGCAACTGACAATCGTTAAGCCGGAAAGCCGTAGATAAATGAGTACCGCAGCACACGCGCACGATCATCATCCTACCGGGTGGCGTCGTTATCTGTTTTCGACGAACCACAAGGATATCGGCACGCTCTACCTGATTTTCGCGATAGCCGCCGGGTTAATCGGCGGCGCCATGTCGATCATTTTCAGGATGGAACTGGCCGAACCCGGTGCGCAGGTTCTGGGTGGAGACCATCAGCTTTTCAACGTGCTGATCACCGGCCACGGGCTGATCATGGTCTTTTTCATGGTTATGCCGGCCCTCATCGGCGGTTTCGGCAACTGGTTCGTGCCGTTGATGATCGGGGCGCCCGACATGGCGTTTCCGCGTATGAACAATATCAGTTTCTGGCTTCTGGTGCCGTCATTGCTGCTGCTGGCTGCATCGGTTTTCGTGGATGGGGGAGCTGGCACCGGCTGGACGGTTTACGCGCCGCTCAGTACCTCGGGGCAACCGTCCGCGGCAGTCGATATGGCTATTTTCAGCCTGCATCTGGCAGGCGCGTCGTCGATCCTCGGCGCCATCAACTTCATTACGACCATCCTCAACATGCGCGCGCCCGGCATGACTATGCACAAGATGCCGCTGTTCGTCTGGTCGGTGCTGATTACGGCATTCCTGCTGCTGCTGTCGCTTCCGGTACTGGCCGGCGCAATTACGATGCTGCTGACCGATCGCAATTTCGGAACGACCTTTTTCAATGCGGCAGGCGGCGGCGATCCTGTCCTTTATCAGCACCTGTTCTGGTTCTTCGGTCATCCGGAGGTCTATATCCTGATTTTGCCAGGTTTCGGCATCATCAGCCATATTGTGGCGACTTTCTCGAAGAAGCCGATTTTCGGCTATCTCGGGATGGCGTATGCGATGGTTGCGATCGGCTTCGTCGGGTTCATCGTGTGGGCGCATCACATGTACACGGCGGGTCTTAACGTCGACACGGAGGCGTATTTCACGGCGGCGACGATGGTGATCGCGGTCCCGACAGGCATCAAGATCTTTAGCTGGATCGCCACCATGTGGGGCGGCTCGATAGAATTGAAAACGCCGATGCTTTTCGCCGTCGGCATGATCTTCCTGTTCACGATCGGCGGCGTGACCGGCGTGGTGCTGGCGAACTCCGGGGTCGACACGGCGCTGCACGATACCTACTACGTGGTGGCGCATTTCCACTACACCATGTCGATGGGCGCGCTCTTCACGATGTTCGCCGGCTTCTATTACTGGATCGGCAAGATGAGCGGCCGGCAATATCCCGAACTGCTTGGAAAAATCCATTTCTGGGTAATGTTTATCGGCGTCAACGTTACCTTCTTCCCGCAGCATTTTCTCGGTTTGGCGGGCATGCCGCGCCGGATCCCCGATTATCCCGATGCTTACGCCGGCTGGAATATGGTCTCTTCTGTCGGCTCGTGGATTTCCGCGTTTGGCGCGTTGATCTTCCTCGTGCTGGTGTGGCGGACGCTCACCGCCGGAGAAAAGGTCGGCGACAACCCGTGGGGTGAAGGCGCGACGACGCTCGAATGGAAGCTGTCGTCGCCGCCCCCGTTCCATTCCTTTGAGGAACTGCCGACCGAATTCATGGAAGACGACAAGGTGAAAGCAAGGTGACGGAACAGGCGGCTCAGATGGATCTCCAGCCGGAACACGGGCCGGCATTCACCGGCGCGGACGTGCCCGATTTCGTGGCGCTTCTGAAGCCGCGCGTCATGTCGCTCGTGGTCTTTACGGCTTTCGCCGGTCTCTATCTCGCGCCGGGCACGATTCATCCCTTCATCGGCTTTGTCGCGGTGCTGTGCATTGCCGTGGGCGCGGGCGCTTCGGGCGCCATAAACATGTGGTACGACCGGGATATCGACGCCGTCATGGAACGCACCAGTTCGCGCCCGATTCCCGCCGGCAGAATGACCGCGGGGGAAGCGCTCGGGTTCGGCGTGGTGCTCGCCATCGGCTCCGTGACGGTCATGGGACTCGCGGTCAACTGGGCCGCGGCGGCGCTTCTGGCGGGAACGATCGGGTTCTATGTCTTCATCTACACGGTCTGGCTGAAACGCCGGACACCGCAGAACATCGTAATTGGCGGTGCGGCGGGCGCCTTCCCGCCGATGGTTGGCTGGGCCGCCGTAACGGGCGATGTGTCGCTTGGGTCGCTCCTGCTGTTCGCAATCATCTTCATGTGGACGCCGCCGCACTTCTGGGCGCTATCGCTCTATCGCAGCGGCGACTACGAAAAGGCAGGCGTCCCCATGCTGCCGGTGGTGGCCGGCGACGCCGAAACGCGGCGTCAGATCCTGATCTATACCGTCCTGCTTGTTCCGCTCGGCGTCGTTCCCAGCCTGATCGGCATGGCGAGCTGGGTTTACGGGGGCGTTGCGACGGTTCTCGGCGCGGTCTTTCTCGGTTTCGCGGTCTGCGTCCTTCGCGATCGCGGCGAAAAATACGCGAAAAGAACATTCGCCTTCTCCATCCTTTATCTGTTTCTCCTGTTTGCGATGCTGATCGTCGATCGGGCAGCAGGATTCTCGGGCTAGATCTGGGCTGAGTGCATGGAACCGCGGGAAGAGAGAGATCGCAGGATTCGTCGGCGGAATCTGGCCATGCTGGCGGTGCTGCTGTCGCTTGTCGGGCTGTTTTACGCAATTTCGATGGTTCGCGTCGGCGGGACGATGTAGGAGGCGCATGATGGACCGGCGCTACGTCACCCTGATTGGACTGCTTTGCGTTCTGGGCACGATGGGAACGCTGACCGCGTTTGCCGTGCCGCTGTACGACCTGTTCTGCCGGACGACCGGATTCGGCGGCACCACACAGGTTGCCGACCGGCCTGCGGAGACGACCATCAACCGGGTTATTACCATCCGCTTCAACGCAGATACGCATCCTTCGCTGCCCTGGCGTTTCGAACCGAAACAGGATTCGATGCGACTGCGTGTCGGGGAACCGGCGCTTGCTTACTACACGGTCCGTTCGAAGGTCGATTTCAGAACGACAGGCACGGCGACATTCAATGTAACTCCTGCCAAGGCGGGCCAGTATTTCAGCAAGATGGACTGCTTCTGTTTCACGGAACAGGCCGTTCGTCCGGGTGAGACCATCGAGATGCCTGTGCAGTTCTTCGTCGATCCGGAGATTGCCGCCGACCGCAATCTTGACGACGTTCAGACGATAACGCTGTCCTATATGTTCTTCCGTAAGGAAGGGGATGAAGAACCCGGTTTGCGCGCCGCTCTTGAGACGCCAGCCGGAATCCGAACGAGAAACGGAAACTGAAATGACCGCACCAGCCGATACCGGCGCGAACGGCTCCGAAAACAAGCATCCGTGGCATATGGTGGATCCAAGCCCCTGGCCGCTGACGGGCGCACTTACCGGTGGAGTGCTCGCGGTCGGCGCCGTGATGTACATGCATGGCAACGGCAGCCTGGTCCTTATCCTCGGCCTCCTGGGCGTTCTGGCGACCATGTTCTTCTGGTTCCGGGATGTCGTTCGTGAGGCGACTCATCAGGGCCATCACACCGGACCGGTGCAGATATCGATGCGCTACGGCATGGTGCTGTTCATCGCATCCGAGGTGATGTTCTTCGCTGCCTGGTTCTGGTCGTTTTTCAATGCAAGCCTGTTTCCTCCCGCTTCCATAGCTGGCGTCTGGCCGCCACCCGGCATTTTTCCATTCGACCCCTGGGGGCTGCCTTTTCTCAATACGCTGATCCTGCTGGCGTCGGGTATCACCCTTACCTGGGCGCATCACGGCCTGATCGAGGGCAAACAGGATCAGGCGGTGCGAGGGCTGGCCCTGACAATCCTGCTTGGGCTGGTCTTTACCGGTGTCCAGGCATACGAGTACGGTCATGCGGCTTTCAGCTTCGCCTTCGAGGAGGGCGTTGCCGGCCGTGGGGGCATCTACCCGACCGTATTCTTCATGGCGACGGGCTTCCATGGTTTCCATGTCATCGTCGGTACGATCTTCCTGATCGTATGTTATTTCCGGACACGGGCAGGGCATTTCAGGCCTGACCACCATTTCGGGTTCGAGGCGGCGGCATGGTACTGGCATTTCGTCGATGTCGTCTGGCTGTTCCTGTTCTGCTGCATCTACTGGTGGGGCGCCGGAAACGCGCCTGTGCACTAGGATCACCTCATCGAGACGCTCCATGCCTGACGGACCGGACGCGAAATGGCCCACAGTTTCGCCTTTCCGCGCCGGCATCGCCTGTCGCTGTCCAAGATGCGGGCAGGGCGCTCTCTATGACGGTGTCCTGTCAGTCGCCGAAAACTGCGGCGTCTGCAGCCTCGATCTGACCCCCCACGATTCCGGCGACGGCCCGGCGGTATTCGCTATCTTCTTTCTCGGCTTTCTGGTTGTGCCCCTGGCGCTGTGGCTTGAGGTTGTGGCTGCACCGCCGATGTGGGTCCATGTCGCGATCTGGCCGCCCGTCATCATCGTCCTCGCGGTGATCTGCCTGCGGCTGATGAAGGCGGTTCTGATAGCGTATCATTTCCGGAATCTTCGCCACGTCTATGATGAGTGACGACGCCTCACGGCGCTCACCCGCGGGGTTCCTGACGCTGGCAGTGGTTTCCGCGATATTCCTGTCGTCGCTCGGCGTCTGGCAGCTCCACAGGCTGACCTGGAAGGAAGCGTTGATTGCGGAGCGCAGGTTGGCGTTTTCCGTGGGAAGCATCGAACTGACGGATATTACCCAGAAACCGGCTGAGTGGAGCCGTGTGCGACTGACAGGCCATTTTCTCCACGGTAAATCACTGTTCGTCGGTCCACGGTCATGGCGAGGAGTTCCTCACTGGCGGCTTGTTACCGGATTCGAACTGGCGTCCGGGGGCAACGTTCTGGTCGACCGAGGCTGGTCGCCCTACAGCCGGTCCAAGGCAGAAATCTTCCGTCCCGAAGGCGTCGTCAGCATCAAGGGTATTGTCCGTTATCCGGCGCCGCCGGGACCGTTCACCCCGGTCGCCCCGCCTCAAGGAGATGAGTGGATCGCCATCGATCCGTTACCCATGGTAGGGAGGCTCGGAATACCTTGGCAGCAGAGCGCGCCCTTCTGGATAAACGCGATGCCAACATCGGGTAACGGCCGGTATCCTGCAGCGGACGCCAGACTGATCCTGCCGCCCAATAACCATCTCGGTTATGCCATTACGTGGTTCGGGCTTGCTGCTGGCGTACTGGGCGTGGCGGGCGCTTACTGGCGGCGCAGCCGGAAAACTACTTCCTGAGCAGGAATTCGCGGCCCAGCTTTACCCGGGGCGTTCCGTCATATTCGACGATATCGGCGGTAGCATAGGTCTCCGACCATGTATTCGGCAGGTAGCTTCCGGTACCAATGACGTTTACGGGCGTATGGGCGGCGGCGAACATATGGCATTTGGCAGGGTTGAACCCTGAAGACCCGACGAGCTGCACATCGGGAAAACCGTTGTCGTTGAGGACTTCGCGGAGCCGCCAGATGGCCGCAGCGGAAACCCCGGCGCCGACCAGGAAACCGAGTTCTTCAGCCGAGCGATATCCGCGCACCACTTCCGGCACGTTCCGTTCGAGAACTGCATAGGACACGGTCGGGTCGAGGCTCTCGACGTAGCGGCTTCCAGGCGTATCCAGCCTGACAGAGAGCGTCCCGTTCGCAGCGCGTTCCGGAAATCTCTGGCAGACGGCCAGAGAGTCGGAAATTTCCTGTCCGAAATAATCGACCAGAACCGTCATGGGGGTGTCGGGAAACGCTTCATCGAACATCTCCGCGGCGCGGAGAGTCGTGCCGGCGTAGCCGATAAAGGCGTGCGGCATGGTTCCGAGCCCGTTTTCGAGCCCGAAGAAATGGGCCGTGGCATCGGTGGCGTTCCCGATAAAACCAACCGCATCGCATTCCTTCTTTGCCCGTTCCGATCCCACTGACGCCGCATAGGCCATCAGTTCCGCCATGTCCGTTCCGGCGCAGTGCCGGGCATCCATCGCCAGGAACGATACATTCGGCAGGTCGCAGCACATCGTGTAGGCGTTATAGGCGGCGACGCAGGGCGGGCCGAGTTTCTGCAGGAGCAGCGTTTCGAGCTCGGCAAGCTGTACCAACCGGCCGGTGACATACATTAGCGGTTCGCCTGCGCCGACCCATTCTCCTTCGCCGTATTGCAGGTCGATTTCGACTTCGGTCTGGCGCTTCCTTGCGACAGTCTTCAGCCAGTCGATCGCGATCCTTGGAGCGGAAATGACCGGGCGGCGCATGAACACTGCGTATGTGACCCGGACGTCGCCGAATTTTTCGACGGCCTTGCGGGTGCGGGTAAAATACTTGTCGGTCCAGCGCGCGATTTCGCTATCGTCCGTCGGCCACGCCGAACAGCTATTCGAACGTCGTCCATCCTCCGTGCCCGCGTCTTCAGCCTCGTGCGCCGGATCGATTCTTGCAGCCATGGGCCTTTCGGTTCCCCCCCGGGGTCGGTTCTGGTGTATAAGGCTCGCCTTTTGAACAGCTTATCGCCGGATTCGATGGACGCCTATAGCGAACTTGAAGGGATTTTTCGCCGAATTTCAGTGCTGGAGCAGGCCGAAGGCATGCTGCACTGGGATCATTCCGTCGTCATGCCTGAAGGCGGGGCAACCGCCCGATCGGAGCAGCTCGCCACGTTAAGTCTCGTCGTTCACGAGATATTCGAGGCGCCCCATGTGGCGGAGTTGCTGGACTCGGCCGAAGCGTCCCCGCCGGACGACGTCTGGGCGCAGGCGAATCTGCGGGAGATGCGCCGCCGCTGGCGTCATGCGACCGCCGTCGATGGCGCGCTGGTCGAGGCGTCGTCGCGGGCAGGGTCGAAGCTGGAAATGGCCTGGCGAGAAGCCCGGCCGAAAGGCGACTTTTCAATAGTCGCCGAACCGCTTTCCGAAATGCTCGGGCTGGTGCGTAGAAAGGCGGCCGCGAAATCCGAAGCGCTCGGTCTGCCGCCTTATGAAGCGCTGCTCGACCAGTACGAACCCGGCGCTCGCACCGAATCGATAGACAGAATTTTTGACGACCTTGCCGGCTTTCTGCCTGATTTCCTGCAAAAGGTCCTGGACAGGCAGGCGTCGGCGCCGGCGCCGGAGATTCCCGACGGCCCGTTCGATACGGCGACGCAGAAGGCGCTGTGCGAACGGCTAATGAAACATATCGGGTTCGATTTCGACCACGGTCGGCTCGATGTCTCGCTGCATCCGTTCTGCGGCGGAGTGCCCGACGATGTGCGCATTACGACACGCTATTTCGAGCACGACTTCACCCAGAGTCTGATGGGTGTCCTGCACGAGACGGGTCACGCGATGTACGAACGCAACCTGCCCGCCGACTGGCGGCTTCAGCCGGTGGGTGAAGCGCGTGGTATGGCGATGCATGAAAGCCAGTCGTTGCTGATCGAAATGCAGGTTTGCCGGGGATCCGATTTCCTGTCCTTTGCGACGCCTTTGATGCGGGAAGCCTTTGAAGGAGAAGGCGCAGCTTGGGAACTCGAGAACCTGAGCAGGCTTTATACGCAGGTAGAACCGGGATTCATTCGCGTCGACGCGGATGAGGTTACCTATCCCGCTCATGTGATTTTGCGCTATCGGCTGGAACGGGCGCTGATCGCCGGGGAGATGGAGGTTTCCGATATTCCCGCCGCCTGGAACGCAGCCATGAAGGAACTGCTCGGCCTCACGCCGCCTTCCGACCGGGAAGGGTGCCTGCAGGACATTCACTGGTTCCACGGATCGTTCGGCTATTTCCCGACCTACACGATGGGTGCGCTGGCGGCGGCGCAGATCTTTGCGGCGGCCAGCGACACCATTCCCGATATCAAATCGTCTTTAAGACGGGGCGATTTCGCGCCGCTGATGGGCTGGCTCGCCGACAATATTCACGGGCAGGCATCCATCGCATCCACCGACGATATTCTGACCGCTGCGACAGGCGCGCCGCTCGGGACGGAGGCGTTCAAGACCCATCTTCAGGCGCGCTATCTGGCCTGAAGCCGTTATTGTCGGCGAAAGGTTTGGGCGATAGTCTGTGCCGCCATTTGCCGGCCCGACAATAGTCCTGACCGAACATCGAGGTTTTCTTGCATTATATCAGCACGAGAGGACAGGCGCCGGTCCTCAATTTCGAAGAAGTTCTCCTCACCGGGCTGGCGCGCGACGGAGGCTTGTACCTGCCGGAGGCGTGGCCGCAAATTTCAGCCGACGAGCTGAAAAGCTGGCGCGGGCTTTCCTATGCCGAGCTCGCCTTTCGGGTGATGCGTCCCTATCTCGGCGATGCGCTGACCGATGCCGAATTCAGGGACATCGTCGAGGCCTCTTACGATTCATTCAGGCATCCCGCAGTCGCGCCGCTGCGCCAGCTCGATTCCAACCTTTTCCTGCTGGAGCTGTTCCACGGGCCGACTTTGGCCTTCAAGGATTTTGCCCTTCAGGTGCTCGGGCGACTGTTCGATCATGTGCTGAAAAAGCGCGGCGAACGGACGACCATTGTCGGCGCAACGTCAGGCGATACCGGCTCGGCGGCGATCGAGGCCTGCCGCGGGCGCGACGCGATCGACATTTTTATCCTTCACCCCAAGGGCAGGGTATCGGATATTCAGCGCCGCCAGATGACCACAGTCTCTGACGACAATGTCCACAATATCGCCGTTGAGGGCTCTTTCGACGACTGCCAGGACCTTGTCAAGGCGATGTTCAACGACGAGCCCTGGCGCGATGAAATGCGCCTTTCCGCGGTCAACTCGATCAACTGGGCGCGGATCATGGCCCAGATCGTCTATTACGTCGCCGCATCGATTGCGCTCGGCGGACCAGACCGGAAGGTCGCCTTCGCCGTTCCGACCGGCAATTTCGGCGATATTTTCGCCGGCTACGCGGCGCATTGCATGGGGCTGCCCGTCGAACAGCTGATCATCGCGACCAACGCCAACGACATCCTGACCCGCTTCATGGAAACCGGATCGATGACAGCGGCAGGCGTCACTCCGACGCTCAGCCCGGCGATGGATATCCAGGTTTCAAGCAATTTCGAGCGGCTCCTGTTCGAACTGCACGGGCGCAACGGCGCAGCGGTGGCGCAGGCGATGATGGCGTTCCGCGAATGCGGCACGATGAGCGTGACGTCGGAGATGATGGACGAAATGCGCGGCCTGTTCGCTGCTGCGCGCCTCGATGACGATGGAATTCGGGAAACCATCGCGCGCACGCAGAAGAATACCGGCGTGACGATTGATCCGCATACCGCGACCGGCATGCATGCAGCATCCGTTTGTCGCGCCGATCCCGCGACGCCAATGGTGGTTCTGTCGACGGCCCATCCGGCAAAGTTCACGGATGCCGTGACCGAAGCGACAGGCGCCGCCCCGACCCTGCCGCCGTCCCTGGCTGGCCTCATGGACAGGCAGGAACGGCTCTCGGTGCTGCCCAACGACCTGGCCGCGGTACAGGAATTCGTAGCCTCGCGAAGCCGCGCTGGCGGAGCAGCCGAATGACCGTCGAGCTTTCGGAGCTTCCGAACGGCATGCAGGTTGTGACCGCGCGCATGGATTCCGTGGAAACCGTGTCGCTCGGCGTCTGGGCGCGTGTCGGTACCCGATACGAGCACGCATCGATCAACGGCGTATCGCATATGCTGGAACATATGGCGTTCAAGGGTACGGCCCGTCGCGACGCCTACGCGATTGCCGAGGAGATCGAAGCAGTGGGCGGGCACCTAAACGCCTTTACCTCGCGCGAAGTCACGGCCTATCACGCGACGGTGCTCAAGGAGGACGTGGCGCTTGCCGTCGATCTGGTTGCCGACATTCTCCAGAATTCGCAGTTCGATGCCGGTGAACTCGAACGCGAGCGCCATGTCATTCTTCAGGAAATCGGGCAGGCCGCCGACACGCCCGAGGACGTGATCTTCGACAGGTTTCAGAGCACGGCGTTCCCGGAACAGGCGCTGGGCATGCCCGTGCTGGGGCCGCCCGAGATTGTGTCCTCCCTGACACGCGAACAGATCGTCGGTTATATGCAGGCGCATTACGCGGCGCCCCGGATGGTCTTTGCAGCCGCTGGCAAGCTGGAGCATGACCGGATTGTCGAGCTGGCCGAGGCGCATTTTTCCAGCCTGCCAGCGGGCGATAGCGCAAGAGTGGAAAAGGCGTCCTATCGCGGAGGCGACCGACGGGAAGCGCGTTCCCTGGAACAGGCGCATCTTGTCGTCGGGTTCAATGGGGTCGGTTACCACGATCCGGATTATTACGCCGTGGGCGTGGCATCGACCCTGCTGGGCGGCGGCATGTCGTCGCGCCTGTTTCAGGAAATCCGGGAGAAACGCGGTCTGGTCTATTCCATCTACAGCTTCTCGTCGTCCTATTCCGATGGCGGCCTGTTCGGCATTTATGCCGGGACTGGTGAGGACGGGCTGAATGAGCTGATGCCGGCTGTATGCGAAGAGCTGTTGCGCGCCCGGTCGTCGGTGGACGATGAGGAACTCGCGCGCGCAAAGGCGCAGCTTCGCGCCGGCGTAGTGATGTCGCTTGAGAGCAGCTATGCCCGGGCGGAGCAGATCGCCCGGCAGGTGGGTATCTACGGTCGGCCCATTCCGATCGAAGAGATCAAGACGCGGATCGATGCTGTGTCGGTCGATGACGTGACACGCGCGTTCAGCCGGATCCTGTCGACTGTGCCGACGATAGCGGCGCTCGGGCCGGTTGAGGGGCTGGAATCCTATGACGATACCGCCAGGAGGCTTGCGGTCGCCGCGTAACCGGCGAATTCAGGCCAAGGGGGAACCGCCTCAGGCGTGGCCGGCGTCGCCCGACAGCATGGAGAAATCGATGCCGATCTTCGCCATGGCGCCCTGCCACTGATTTTCCGGCGGCGTTGAGAACAACAGCCGGTCGTCCGCGGGGACGCTTAGCCAGCCGTTATTGGCGATTTCCTGATCCAGCTGACCGGGCGCCCATCCTGCGTAACCGAGAGCGAGGATGCTGGCGCTGGGGCCGGTGCCCTCCGCGATATCCTTGAGGATATCGACCGTGGCCGTAAGGGCCACGTTGTTCTCGTTCCCTTCGATCAGCAGCGAAGCGTCCTGCATGTATTCGGGCGAATGCAGGACGAACCCGCGACCGGTTTCCACCGGGCCGCCGAAATGGACGCGGATTTCTGAGCCGCGGGGTGTTTCAGGTTCGATTCCCAGCTGATCGAGCAGGTCGGGGAAGCTGATGCTGTCGACCAGCTTGTTGACGACCAGCCCCATAGCGCCGTCTTCGGTGTGGGCGCACATATAGACAACGGTGCGGGCGAATCGCTCGTCGCCCATCTGAGGCATCGCGACGAGCAGATTGCCTGTCAGATAGCCGCTATCGTCCTTGTCGTTCATCCCGTAATCCTTTCGACTGACACGCACATTTTACCCATACGTGATGTCTCATCGCTCTATATAGTAAGGGAATTCAGCATATAAACCGTAAAACAATGACCATATCTGGGCAAATATCCCTGTATCGCTGGGCTCTCGTCCTGCTGGCGACCTTTTTTCCCGCCTTTTGCGGGGTAAATTCGGCGATGGCGGCTGCAAGCCCATGGTGGGAAACCGATCACGGGTCTGTCCGCCTGATCGCAGCCAGCGACGCGGTCGGCAATGACGATGCCCTGTCGCTGGGCCTGCAGTTCCGGATGAAGAAAGGCTGGAAGATCTACTGGCGCTCCCCGGGGGATGCCGGTTTTCCGCCGCGTCCTGACTGGTCTGCGTCGCGCAACCTGTCGGACGTTTCAATCGACTGGCCGAGACCGGTCCGGTTCGATGTGCTGGGCCTTACGACGCTTGGATACAAGGACGAGGTTGTTCTGCCGCTGAACGCGAAACTGCTGGCGCCCGGGCAGGCGACGTCGTTCAGGGCGTCGATGCCCTATCTGACCTGCAATGAGATCTGTGTGCCGTATGAAGCCGTGCTCGCGCTCGACCTGCCTGAGGGGCCAGAGACGACATCGCGCGAAGCGGGGCTCATTCAGAAATTCGCCGACCTCGTGCCGGGCAAGGGGGCGGTCGAGGGACTTGCCGTGTCCGACGTTCGCGTCTCCGGCGTGCCCGGCAAGCAGACATTGCGGGTTGCGGCGCGCGTTGCAGGCGGGGCGGAACCCGAGCTCCTGGTCGAGGGGCCGCCCGGATTCAGGTTTGCACCGCCGGCGCTCGAGCGCCGCGGCGCTACGTCTGTTTTCGTGGCGTCGGTATCGCCGCCCTCCAAATCTGTGCGAGATGGCAAACCCGCCGATCTTGCCGGAAGGAACCTGGTTCTCACCCTGCTGACGCCCGATCGCGCGGCCGAACAGCGGGCGACAGTCCTGAAGGGCGAGATCGCCGCCGCCAGCGGGCCGGAGCCGATGTCTGTCGCAGCCTTTCTCGGCATCCTGGCCTTCGCCGTTCTCGGCGGGCTGATTCTGAACCTGATGCCATGTGTCCTTCCGGTGCTCTCGCTCAAAGTGCTTTCGGTCGTCGGACACGGCGGCGCGGAGGAAAAGGGACCCGTGCGGATGAGCTTTCTTGCCTCGGCGGCGGGCATTCTCGCTTCGTTTGCCGTTCTGGCCACCGCGGCGGTCGCCCTGAAATCGGCCGGGCATGCGGCAGGCTGGGGCATTCAGTTCCAGCAACCGCTGTTTCTGGGAGCGATGGCGGTGATCGTTGCGCTGTTTGCCGCCAACATGTTCGGCATGTTCGAAATCCGGTTGCCGGGCCGCCTCGCCGACACGGCGGCGACAGCGGGGCAGGGGCACGGGCTCGTGAATCACTTTGCGACCGGGGCTTTTGCGGCGCTGCTCGCAACGCCGTGCACGGCGCCCTTCGTCGGGACCGCTGTCGGATTCGCCCTGTCGCGCGGCCCGGTGGAAATCTACGCGATATTTATTGCGCTCGGGCTTGGGCTTGCTTTGCCCTATCTGCTGATCGCTGCGGTCCCGTCCTTTGCGACCCGCCTGCCGCGCCCCGGCCCCTGGATGGTGACGCTGAAGAAGATTCTGGGCGTGGCGCTTCTGGCCACCGCGATCTGGCTGCTAACTGTGCTGGCGGTGCAACTCGGGGACCGGGCGGCGTTGCTCGCCGGTGCGTTGCTTGCCGCGATCTTCTTCGTTCTGTGGGTAGGTGGGACGAAACAGGGTGCGTCCAAACGGTTTTCAGGCGTTGCCGTCGCAGCCCTTGCGCTTGCCGCGGTGTTCGCGCCGCCATCGATAGCGCCAAAATCGACCGGTACGAGCGTCCATACGGTGCAGGCGTTCTGGCAACCGTTTGAGCCCGGCGCCATTGCGGAGCATGTTGCGGCGGGCAGGACCGTATTCGTCGACGTTACGGCGGACTGGTGCGTGACCTGCAAGGTGAACAAGGCGCTGGTGCTCGATTCCGCCGAGATCGTCAAGCATCTCCGTAGCGACGCAATTGTCGCCATGCGAGCCGACTGGACACGCCCTGATCCCGTTATCACTGGCTTCCTTGAACGGTTCGGGCGTTATGGCATCCCGTTCAACGTCGTGTTTGGGCCGGGAATCCCGGAGGGACGGACGCTTGGGGAACTTCTGACCAAGGGCGACGTCATGGCGGCGCTGGACGAAGCGTCAGGTCTGGGCAGCACGGTGACGCGGAAATAATCGCGAATTAATCCGTTTTTGTGAGATGGACGGGGTGACTCCAGCCCTTTCGGACACTATTTGAGATGCGACGTTAACCCCAAGGCAAGGAGAGCTTCCATGGCTATTAAAGAAGGCGACAAGGTTCCCGCCGGCACATTCAAGATTATGGGATCGGACGGTCCCCAGGACCTGACGACAGACGAGTTGTTCGGCGGCAAGACCGTGGCGCTCTTTTCGGTGCCAGGCGCCTTTACGCCGACCTGTTCGGCCAAGCATCTGCCCGGGTTCGTCCAGAACGCGCAGGCGCTGAAGGACAAGGGCGTCGACACCATCGTCTGCACGGCGGCCAATGATGTGTTCGTCATGAATGCGTGGGGCGCGGATCAGAATGTCGGCGACAATGTCGTCATGGCGGCGGACGGCAGCGCCGATTTCGCCAAGTCTTTGGGGCTCGAACTCGATCTCGGTCCGCGCGGCATGGGAATGCGGGCGCAGCGCTATTCCATGGTCGTCCGGGACGGTACGGTCGATAAGCTGAACGTCGAAGAACCGGGCGCGTTCGAGGTCTCCAGCGCCGAACACATGCTCGGTCAGCTGTAGGGTCGGGTTAAGATCCAGCGCCGTACGCGGCGCTGGAAATCCCGGTAGGCGTCTCCGAAGACGGAAGCGAGATAGGCTTCCTCGCGCCTGATGATCAGGAACTCGACCGTCAGCAGGCACGGGATCAGCGACGCCAGCAGAATCGGTTTCGAAAACGCCACGGCGATCCCGGCGTATAGCAGGGCAGCGGCGAGATACATCGGATTGCGGGTAATCCGGTAAGGGCCATCGGTAACCAGCGTGAGGGCGGGTTTCCGGACATCGATATGGGTTTTCGCACGGACAAAGCGTGCGATGGCCCAGGCTGCAAGAGCGATACCGAGCCCGACAAGCATCCAACCCGCAACGGAGCGCAGCAGAGGCGCGCCGATATCCATCGGAAACCCCCTGTCGGTGAGATAGCCGATCACGAAAAATGCCAGGTAGATCACTGGCGGAAACGTAAACACATCCGGACCATGATCCGTTGTCGTCGTTTTTTCGGGATTGGCGGTCATAGGCCCGACCCGCCAGGGTCGACGATGCCGCGTCGGGCGAGCTCGTCGGCGCGTTCGTTTTCCGGATGTCCGGCATGGCCCTTGACCCAGCGCCAGTCGATATCGTGGCCGGCGAGCGCGTCGTCCAGCCGTTGCCAGAGATCGACATTCTTGACCGGTTTCTTATTCGCGGTTTTCCAGCCCTTCTGCTTCCAGCCAACGATCCATTTGGTAATGCCGTCCCGGACATAGGTGCTGTCGGTATAAAGAACCGCTGAAACAGGCCGCTTGAGCGATTCGAGTGCCATGATGGCGGCCGTCAGCTCCATCCGGTTATTGGTGGTTTCCGCCTCGCCGCCCCAGAGCTCCCGTTCCTCGCCCCGCCAGCGCAGGAGCGCGCCCCAGCCGCCGGGGCCCGGATTGCCGCTGCAGGCGCCGTCGGTATAGATTTCGACCGATCGTGTCGCCGGCTCGCTCATCGGCTCAGCCCGTACGCTTCCGGGCCGGAAACGCTCTGATGAAAGCGGAGCTTCTTGAGATATTCGAGAGGATCCTTTGGCTGGACCAGCGCGCCCTCAGGGTGGTTGAGGAGGTCGAAAAGCCGGGTCAGGAGAAACCGTACTGCGCTGCCGCGCGCCAGCGTGGGGAGAGCGGCCAGCTCGACCCTTTCCAGACGCCGCACGGTTTCGTATCCGGTGATGAGGTTATGCGCTTTGGTGACATTGAAACTGTTGTCGGGTTCGAAGCACCAGGCGTTCAAACAGATGGCGAGTTCGTAGGCGAAGGAACCGTTGCAGGCGAAATAGAAGTCGATGACGCCCGAGAGTTCGTCGTTGAGGAAAAACACGTTATCGGGAAACATGTCCGCGTGGATGATACCGTTCGGCAACTCGGTCGGCCATGCGTCGCCCAGCCATGTCAGCTCCGCTTCAAGCGTCGTGTCGAGCCCGGCATGGACCTCGTTGGCGCGCGCTTTGGTATCATTGAAAATGTCCAGCCACCCTTCACGGTCGAGGGCGTTCGCGCGGGTGAGCCCGAATCCTTCCGCTGCGAGGTGAAGCTGCGCCGCCGCAATCCCGACAGCCCGGCATTGTTCGGGCGATATGCGGCGTGGCCACATACCCTGCAGAAAGGATGTCAGGGCAGCCGGCCGACCGCAGAGCGTACGAAGGGCCTCGCCATCCCGCCCGTGTACCGGGGTGGGGCAGGGGAACCCGCGATCAGCCAGGTGGTCCATCAGTCCCAGAAAGAAGGGGAGGTCCTCCGGCGCGACGCGTTTTTCATAGAGTGTCAGGATATAGCTGCCGGTGTTGGTCTGAAGCAGGTAGTTTGAGTTTTCGACGCCCTCGGCAATCCCCTTGCAGGACACAACGTCGCCGATGTCGTACTGGGCGACGAACGTAAGAAGGTCGGTGTCCGAGACTTCGGTATAGACCGCCATTGGGTTGGAACCGGCCGTCAGGCCGAGAGCGCGCGCGGCAGGCTGAAATGGACGTCCTCGGACGTGACCGAGACTTCTCGGACAGTAACGTCGTAGGAATCCTTCAGCTTGGCAATCAGCTCCTGGACCAGCAGCTCGGGCGCCGACGCCCCCGCGGTGACGCCAATGGTAGCGACTCCTTCCATCCATGCGAGATCGAGTTCTGCCGCCCGCTCGATCAGAATGGATTTCGGACACCCCTGAGCCTTGGCGACCTCCGCCAGACGATTTGAATTCGAGGAGTTCGGCGCGCCCAGAACGACGAGGGCGTCGCAATCGGGCGCCAGAGCCTTTACCGCCGCCTGACGATTTGTCGTCGCGTAGCATATGTCTTCCTTGCGGGGCGCCTCGATGTTGGGGAATCGTTCCTGCAGTGCGGCGACGATCGCCGCCGTGTCGTCGACCGACAGTGTCGTCTGGGTCACGTAAGACAGATTGTCCGGATCGGGCACCTTCAGAGAAGCGACCTGATCTACATTCTCGACCAGCAGGATTTCCCCGTCGGGAAGCTGCCCGAGCGTACCGACGACTTCCGGATGCCCGGCATGACCGATCAGGATGACAGTCTGCCCTTCCTTGTGATGGCGCCGTGCGTCGACATGAACTTTTGTCACCAGCGGACAGGTGGCGTCGACATGGATCATGTTGCGCCTTTGCGCTTCCGCCGGCACCGATTTCGGTACGCCATGCGCGGAAAACACCACCGGGTAACCTTCAGGGACTTCCTCCAGCTCTTCGACGAAAATCGCCCCCTTATCGCGGAGTTCGTCCACCACGAACTTGTTATGGACGATCTCGTGGCGCACGTAGACAGGTGCGCCGAATTTTTCGATCGATTTTTCGACGATTTCGATCGCCCGATCGACGCCGGCGCAGAACCCCCGCGGCCCGGCGAGCAGAACAGTGAGTGGATTTTTCGGCATAAATTTCCCGTCGGATCGAAGAGGCAAGCGTCTGCCTAATATGTTGCGTCGCTTGAGAAAACTCAACTCCTCAACTAAGGTTTGCCCCGTCGGTTGTTGTCCGGCGAAAGGCACCAGCAAAGGAATCACGGAATGTCCGAACCGGTTATCGCTCAGAAGGAACCCTATGGGGTCGATGTCAAAAAAGATCAGGAATACTGGTGGTGCGCCTGCGGCAAGAGCGCTGACCAGCCTTTCTGCGACGGGTCGCACAAGGGTACCGGGCTATCGCCGCAGCAATATGTCGCCAGACGCGATCAGACAGTATGGTTCTGCGGTTGCAAGAAGACCGACAGCGTGCCTGTTTGCGACGGATCGCATAACTCGCTTTGAGGCGAACACCCGTTTTTGACCTATCCCACCCTAACAACGTAAGAACGCTTCGATGATGTCGTTCCGAAAGTTGTGCCGAATTGCCGGGGTTGGCGCGCTGGCGCTGGCGACGGCGTCGTGCGGCATATTTTCCGCAAAGAAGCCCGGGCCGCCCTGTCCGCCTATCCTGGTTCTCAAGGACACGGCGATGATGACCAGTTTCAACCCCGGTTCGGGGCGGGATATCACCGATATATCTTTCGCTGGCCGTATATCCGATTTTCGGGCTGAGTGCGTTTACGAAAAAGACCTGAGCAAGGTCGAGATCAAGATGAGTGTCGTCTTTATCCTGACGCGCGGCGCGGGAAACCGAAATCGGCGGGTCGGTTTCCGCTATTACGTTGCGATGCCGCATTTTCATCCCCGCCCGGAAGGCAAAAAGGTATTCGTCAAGGAAACCGAGTTTCAGGGCAACCGGGCGCGACTCGGTCTTGTCGAGGAGGTCAATCTCGAAATTCCGATCGAAGCCAATGTGAAGAGGGACCAGTACAGAATTTTTATCGGATTCCAGTTGACCGACGAGCAGGTGAAGTACAATCGTTCTCGTCTCGGTTTTCAGGAAAACTGAAGAAAATGAACGAGACCTTCTACACGGAAGAACATCAGTGGATACGGGTCGATGGCGACATCGGGACGGTCGGCATCAGCGACTTCGCCCAGAACCAGCTTGGAGAAATCGTATTCGTTGAATTGCCTGCCGTGGGGAGACAGTTCGTCCGGAATGAAGAGGCGGCTGTGGTGGAATCGGCCAAGTCCGCCAGCGAAGTCTATTGCCCGGTAGCCGGAGAAGTTCTCGAAACGAATGCCGCGCTCGACGAGTCCCCGACCCTCGTCAATACTGGCCCCGAAGGCGACGGCTGGTTCTTCAGAATTCGTGTAACAGATCCCGCGGAGCTTTCCACGTTGATGGATGAGACGGCCTACAGGGCGTTTTCAGGCATTTGACGATATATCCGATAAATCGTTTGTCCTGTGACTGAGACGGATTCGCCGTCGCCCAAGGCGGAAACCGGTAGACGCGTCTGGCTTGGTCCGCTCCTGATCATCCTGCTTGCCTTCGTATGGGGCGTGAACTGGCCCGCTATCAGGGTGGCGGTTCTGGAAGTCGAGCCCTGGACCTATCGGGCGATCTGTCTGGTCTGCGGTAGCCTGATGCTGTTCGGCGTGTCGATCGCCCAGAGAGCGCCATTGCGGGTTCCCCGCGCCGATATCCTGCCTCTCATCTTGCTTGGCCTGCTGAACGTCTCCGCCTATCACATGCTGAGCGCGTTCGGCTTGACGATGGTGGAAGCCGGCCGCGGCGTGGTCCTGGCGTTTACCTTTCCGCTATGGGCGATCGTTTTCGGCGTGATCTTTCTTCGCGAACGGCTGACGGTCGGTCGGGCCATCGCGCTGTTGCTCGGCCTGTCGGCGATGGGGATCCTTATGGGCGAAGACCTGACGGCCGTCGGTCGCTCTCCTCTCGGGAGCCTTCTACTGGTGGCCTCGGCGATTTCATGGGCGGCCGCAACAGTGCTTTACAAGGCTCGGACCTGGACGCTATCGTCCCGGTCGCTTGCCGCGTGGCAGGTCATGATCGGCGGCATACCGATCGTAATCGGCGCAATAATAATGGGCGGCCCGGTTGATATCGGGGCAATCAGCACGACGGGCCTGATCGGCTTCGTTTACTCGGCCTTTATCGCCGTCGCTTTCGGTCAGTGGATCTGGTTTCGGGTATTGCAGTTGTTGCCATCCTCTGTCGCCTCGATCAGTACCCTGGCGGTGCCGGTGATCGGCGTGTTCACGAGCGCGCTTTTGATCGGCGAGGCGCTCGGCTGGCGAGAGCTTGCCGCGCTCGTCATGATCAGCGCAGCGCTGTTCCTGGTGCTTGTCGGGCGGGATGGGATGGAGACGCTGCGCGCAATCTGGCGCAACCGGAACCGGTAACGGAGCCCCGGTTTTTAGTTCAGGTGACGCGACAGTTCGCCGATCGACTGGTCGACGAGGGCCTGCTGTTCGCTGTCGCCAAGGCTTTCCGTAACAATGCGCCGCGTTGCGGCCATGGCGATATCGACGGCTGCATTCCGGACGGCGACCACCGCATCGGCTTCCGCTTGGGCGATTTTGTCGGAGGCCATCTGTTCGCGCCGGGCAATCGCCTCGGCGATTTCTTCAGAGGCCTGACGTTCCAGCCGATCGGCCTCAGCACGCGCCTGGGCGATGATATCTTCTACGTCGCGGGCCGTGTCGCGCTGCTTGCGCTGATAGTCGGCGAGCACATGCTGTACTTCTTCATAGAGTTCGCGCGCTTCGTCGAGATTGGCGCGAATGCGGTCGGCGCGGCCGTCGAGCGCCCCGGTTATCGCTTTGATGGCTGGCCGAATGACAATAGCGATAAAGATAAGAAAACCAACGGCAACCCACATATCGGGGGTTTCGAACACGCTGTGCTCCATCAGGCGCGCTCCTGCATTACCGCTCCGACAGCCGCATCGGCGGTTGCAGCGTCGATATCGCGTCCCGTCAGGCGCGAGGCTGCGGCCTGCGCTGTTTCGGATGCGACATTGCGGATGTTTTCGAGCGCGTCGGCTTTGGCTGCCGCAATACGACTTTCTGCATCCGCCGTTTCCCTGGCAAGACGAGCAGTCAGTTCGTCCAGCCTTGTTGCCGACTCCGCAGCGGTCCGATCACGTGCTTCGCGCAGGATTGTCTGCGCTTCGGCGCGCCCGTCCGCCAGGGCCTGCTGATAGGATTCAAGCACCTGCTCGGCCTCCGCCTTCAGGGCTTCGGCCTTCTCAAGGTCCCCGTCGATCCGTTCCTGCCGCTCGCGTAGTACGTCGGCAATCTTCGGGAGCGCCACCTTCCACATCACCAGATAAAGGACGGCAAAGCACACCACCAGCCAGAAGAGCTGTGTAGGAAAGCTGGACGGATCGAGTTGCGGCATCGTTTCTCCCCGCGTTTCGCGGCTGGACTAGCGCTTCGTACCCTGTAACGTCAGAAGACGAACAGAAGCAGGAGCGCGACGACCAGACCGTAAAGCGCGATGGCTTCGACGAGCGCGAAACCGATCCAGGTCATCGGAGTAACGTGCGGGGCGGCTTCCGGATTGCGTGCCACCGAGGAAATGAAGGTGGCAAAGATGTTCGCGATGCCGATGCCGGCACCGAACAGTCCCAGCGTGGCGAGGCCAGCACCGATTAGCTTTGCAGCGTCAGCTTCCATGATATCGTTCCTTTCTTGGATTGGGTCGGTTGCGTTTGTTTAAGGTTCGGTTGCGATCCGGTCAGTGCAGGTGGATCGCGTCGTTAATGTAAAAGCAGGTCAGGATCGTAAACACATAGGCCTGCAGGAAGGCGATGAGAATCTCCAGTCCCGTCAGTGCGACGACGAAGGCAAGAGGCAGTATGCCGCCCACGACGCCCATGCTGACGACGAAACCGGCAAAAACCTTGAGCATGGTATGGCCCGCCGTCAGATTCGCGAACAGGCGGAGCGACAGGCTGACCGGTCGCGACAGGTAGGAGATGATCTCGATCGGAATCATCAGCGGCCACAGGGCGACCGATACCCCCGGCGGGGCGAAGAAAGAGAAGAAATGCAGCCCATGCTTCACGAATCCCAGGATCGTCACGACCAGAAACACGACGAGCGCCATCGCGAACGTGACAATGATGTGACTGGTGAAAGTAAAACTGTATGGGGTCATCCCCAGCATGTTGCCGAACAGGACGAACATGAAGAGCGTGAAAACGAAGGGGAAGAATTTTCGACCTTCCGCGCCGACCGTGTCGCGTAAAAGGTTCGCGACGAATTCGTACGAAATCTCCGCCATCGACTGCCAGCGCCCGGGAACAAGTTCACGACGCCGCATCCCGATCACGAGAAACAGGATCGCAAGTCCGACGGCGAGCGACATGTACAGGGCGGAATTCGTAAAGGAGACATCCGTTTCCCCAAGCTTCAGAGGAATCAGCGTCTTAATTTCGAACTGCGCGAGCGGGCTGTGGCCTTCCGCTGCCAATTTTCCCTCGTTTTATTGTCGTCGGCCCGGCAATCGCCGCACCGACGTCGTTATTCCCCAGTTCGTCTATCCGCGTCAGCCTGATCTTCCGGCGACGTCTGCCCTGTCTTCTGCCCGGTATTCGCGGGCCTGTAGCCGACGCCCTGACCGATACCGGTCGCGGCGCGATAGACATTCATAAACCCTGCCACGCTGCCCAGAATAAAGAAGAGCAACATGAACCAGGGCGTAGTTTCCAGCCAGTAATCGAGCAGCAGCCCGATCCCGACTCCGATGGCAAGCGCCGATACCAGTTCGACGCCCAGTCGCATTGCAAAGCCCAAGCCATTGCGACTGTTGTTCTTCGACGGCGACCTTCCAGCCGCCTGATCGGTCGAAGCCTTCAAATTCCGCAACCGGGCTTCGAGATCCTTCAAACTGGAGGACTTGTCTGACTCGGTCATAGCGGGAATGCCCCGATTTTCGCCAAAACGGCCCGCTTTCCGCGCCGAAAGGCGGGGGCACCATAGGGAGCGGCCCGGACCCTGTCAAGGCTGAATGGTTGGTGTCTAAAGCATTGGAATATATGGATAATTAAGAAAAATTCCGGTTCAGGCAGAGTCGCGGAGCTTCTCCGCCGTATGCAGGTCCACAGATACGAGCTGCGACACGCCCCGCTCGCCCATCGTCACGCCGAACAGACGGTCCATATGGGCCATTGTGAGCCGGTGATGCGTGACAATCAGGAAACGCGTGCCGGTCTCCGATGCGATTTCGTTGATCAGGTTGCAGAACCTTTCCACGTTGGCGTCGTCAAGCGGTGCATCGACCTCGTCCAGCACGCAGATCGGGGCAGGGTTGGTCTGGAACACTCCGAACAGAAGTGCGATCGCGGTCAGCGCCTGCTCGCCACCTGACAACAAAGAAAGGGTCTGAAGTTTTTTGCCCGGCGGACTGGCCATGATTTCGAGCCCTGCTTCCAGCGGGTCGTCCGCTTCGGTCAGTTGCAGGTGGGCCTTGCCGCCGCCGAACAGACGGGTGAACAGCGACTGGAAATGGCCGTCGACTTCGGTAAAAGCCGCGAGGAGTCTCGCACGTCCTTCGCGGTTGAGGCTGGAAATTCCCTGTCTCAGCCGGGCTATCGCCGCCAGCAGGTCTTCGCGTTCCGTCTGCATCGACTGGATACGCTCATCGAGTTCAGCCGCTTCCGCCTCGGCGCGAAGATTGACCGGGCCCATATTGTCGCGCTCGCGCTTCAGCTTTTCGACACGGATTTCGGTCGCTTCGAAATCCGGCAGCTTCTCGTCGTCCTCGACACCGACCGCTTCAAGCGCGTTCTGCGGCGAACAGCCGATATGTTCCTCGGCACGTTCCTTGATAGAGCTTTGCGACTGCTGGATCTGGGTAACGGCCGATTCGCATCGAACGCGTTCCTCGCGCGCTGCCGCGAGTCCGGCTTCGGCCTTGCGCCGGGCATCGCTTGCGACGGTAAGCGCCGTTTCCGCCTGCGCCAGCGCATCGGCGGCCTGATCGCGTAGCGACTCCGATTCCGAAATCTGATCGAACAGGACCGTTCTCTGTTCTGCGATTTCGGCGGGCCGCGCCTGGAGCCGCTCAAGCGTTTCGCAGGCCTGCGCCCGTCGGTCGGCATAGGCGGCGATCTGTTCTACGGCATTGTCGCGACGTCCGGTCCACGAGGAAAGTTCGGACTCTATTGCAGTAAGGCGTTCACGCCGCCGTGTAGCCTCGCGCTGAAACGCGTCATGATCGACCTGGCGACGGTTTGCGGTCCGGCGTACTTCCGCAAGCGCTTCCCGCTGGCGCATCGCTTCCTGACGCCGTTCATCGACATCGCCGATCATCGCCAGATCCTGCTCTGCAGCTGTCGCCGCTGCCGAGGATTCCTCGTCGTCTGCACGGAGAGAGGTTGCCGTTTCTTCAATCGAGGCAAGGCGCGACCTTGCGTCTGCAAGCTTTCTGTTCTCCGCCGCTTCGCGGTCGCGAAGCTCCTGAAATGCCTTGTCGGCGTCACGGGCTGCCGCCCGTGCTTCGCGTTCAGCCTCAGTTGCGTCCGCTGCGGCCTGTCTTGCGGTCTCGAAACGAAGCCGGACATCCTCCAGGGCGCGGTCCGCGTGATCTGCCTCCGCGGTAATGGTCTTGAGGCGGTTGCGCTGCTGCAGCCGGTTGGCGGCGCCTTCGCCTGCCTCGCCAAGAATGATGTAGCCATCCCAGCGCCAGACGGAGCCTTCCCGGCTGACGAGGCGCTGACCCTGCTGAAGGCTGCGTGAGAGCCGGCTTCCGGCTTCGTCGTCGTCAACGACCCCGATCTGGGAAAGACGCCGCGCCAGCGCGGGGGGCGCGCTTACGGCGTCTGCCAGTGGCGTCGCTCCGGGCGGCAGCGTCGGAGGGTTCTCATAGGCTGCGAATGCTTTCCAGTGTACCGGCGCGGCCTCGTCCGCCGGCGCGCTCAGATCGTCGCCCAGCGCCGCGGCGAGCGCGAGTTCGTACCCGGGTTCGACCTGCAGCGCATCAACCATCGGCGGCCACAAATCCGGATCACCTACGGTCAGCATGGTTTCCAGCGCATTGATTTCCGCCTTGAGGCGGGTGCATCTGGTTTCCGCTTCGCGCAACGCTTCGCGGATTTCCGACTCGCGCGAAAGCGCCTGGGCCCGGGTGGCTTCTGCACCATCTACTGCGGTACGCGCGGCCTCCAGCGTTTCACGGGCGTTCGCAAGGGATGAAGCCAGTTCCCTGCTGTCGCCTTCGGCAGCGATCACTGTCTCTGCCTGCTCGCGGTCGCGTTCCAGTTCTTCGAGCCGGGTCCCGATACGGGCGCGGCGCTGGCCGATCTCTGCAATCCTGCGGCGCAACGCATCGCGTCGGGATTCGTCCGCCGCGATCGATTCGGTGAGGACTGTCAGCTCCTGTTCGAGATGCTGTACTGCTACCAGCGCTTCGTCGAGCGCTGCGCGGGAGGAGACGGCTTCCGCTTCCTCATTCTGCTGGGCGGCGCGCAAGGTCCCGGCTTCGCTGGCGAGCCGTGCCAGAGCAGCCTCCGCATCGCTCTTAAGGCTCGCTTCGCGTTCGGTGTCCCCGTCGATCTGGGCGACCCGCGCCTCGACCTCGGCGCACTCGGCCAAGATGCGCTGTTCTTCCTGTTCCAGCCCGTCGCGCGCGAGGATCAGCCGTTGCAGGGCTGCTGCTGCGCGCGATTCGGCTTCGCGAAGCGGCGGCAAGCGGTCCGCTGTCTCTGCCTCACCCGTTGTTGCCGTCGCGACAGCGCTGGTCAATCCGGCTACTGTTTCTTCCGCTTGCTTCAGGCTTTCCGCAGCTGCAACGCGGTCCGCCTCGGCGCGTTTCCACTGGTGATGGAAATAGATCGCTTCCGCCTTGCGGATGTGATCGCTGAGATTCCGGTAGCGGGTCGCCTGACGGGCTTGCCTCTTGAGGCCCTTGTACTGATCCTCAAGCGCGCCGATCACGTCTTCCAGCCGTTCGAGGTTGGTTTCAGCCGCGCGAAGCCGCAACTCCGCCTCATGCCGCCGCGAATGAAGACCGGTGATGCCCGCGGCTTCTTCCAGCAAATGACGCCGGTCGGCCGGTTTTGCGGAAATGAGCGCGCCGATCCTGCCCTGGCTTACCAGCGCGGTGGACCGCGCGCCTGACGAAGCGTCGGCGAATAGCGTCTGTACGTCGCGCGCCCTGACATCGTTTCCATTAACCCGATAAGCGGATCCTTCGCCGCGCTCGATACGGCGGATAACGTCGATTTCGTCCCGATCGTTATAGGAAGGGGGGGCGTCGCGGTTCGAATTATCGAGGGTCAGCGAGACTTCTGCGATATTGCGCGCGGGGCGCGTATCGGTGCCGCCGAAGATCACGTCTTCCATGCCGCCGCCGCGCATCTGTTTTGCGGAGGTCTCGCCCATGACCCAGCGCATCGCTTCGACGAGATTGGACTTGCCGCAGCCGTTTGGGCCGACCACGCCTGTCAGACCGGGCTCGATCCAGAGCTCGGTCGGGTCGACGAACGATTTGAAGCCGGTAAGCCTGAGTCTCGTAAAATGCACGTCTGTACCTGTCCCTGTTAACTATTGCCGTCCCACTCGGTCGGTCCGCTATTTGATCATCGGGTCGACGACGGCCCGAAACTGGTCCAGCGTCAGCCCGCCGCTGAATTTCTGTCCGTTTATGATGATCGTCGGCGTCGAACTGATTTCGAAAGCTTTCTGACCGTCGATCCGCTGTTTGAGGACCGCGTCGGCGACATCCTGTTTCTTTAGACAGGCCTCGAAATCCTGCTGGCTCATGCCGCCGAGACGGGCAAGTTTCGAGAGCGCCGTCAGGGGATTGTTTGAGCGGGACCAGGTTTCCTGCTGCAGAAACATTGCGTTTATGAAGGAATGATATCGGTCGGGGCCCGCGCAGCGAGCCAACATCGAACCTGTCAGGGCCAGCTGGTCGAGAGGGAAGTCGCGATAGACCATCCGCACCTTGCCGGTATCGATGTATTCCTTCTTTACGGTCGGAAGGACCTGATTGTGAAACGAGGCGCAGTGCGGACAGGTCAGCGAGGCGTACTCGATCAGCGTGACCGGCGCGTCCGCCTTGCCGATCACCATATCGTCCTTCGTGATTTCCACCGCGTCATATGTCTTGTCGGGAGTAGGGGCGGTCGCCTGCGCAGTCTGCGTTGCGGCGCTCGCCGGCTGGGTGCGCGCGGTTGGCTGATCGTTGCCTGTCATCTCGTAGATCACGACAACGGCACCGATGGCGACGACGCCTCCAACAATATATACCCATATATTCCGCATGATTTCCTCCCGTATACTAGATATAGCGTAGAGAGTGAGGTCCGGTCCAGCGCGACCTGTGGATAAAAAGCGCCCTCGGCAGACCGCGATTTTCGCCTATTTGCGTGATTTTCCGTCGATTTCGAGAAGGCATCCCAGACGGGTGAGCGCCTTTCTCAGTTCGTCGTCCGAAATTTTTTCCGTCTGCGATTCGATTTGTGCGAGGCGGGCCGCATCGGGCGGGGCCGGAAGTCGCCTTGCAGCGGGTTTGCGGCGGCGTACCGGTTGCGCTTGTTTGATCGCGATCTTTCCGACAGCGCGGTATCCGCAGAAATTATTGATACGTTCGAGCAGGACAGGTTCCATATGCTGGAGCTCCAGCGCCATGGCCCCGGATGCCGAAACATGAAGGGTGCCGTCCATCCGCGCACCGCGCGGGTAGCTGATCCTTTCCGGCGTACAGCTTTCGGCAAGAGACTCACCGACAATTTCCGGCCAGCGGGTGACGACCTCGATCGCTGAAAATCCCTGCCGGCGTACAGCGGGCTCCGCGATCTTGGGCAGCAGGGCCGCGAGCGCGCGGGGACCTTTTCCCGTCCACTTGGTTTTAGGTGGCTGCGCCATAATCCGGTCTCCGGTCCGCGATTTCGGACAGTATACAGCGCTGTGCTAGCCTGTGGTTACGCCAAGTCGACAAGTTCCTGTGAATAAATGGTCAAAGCTGCCAAAACTTCCCGAAAAGACGCCGCGACCCTGCGACGCCGTCTGCTGGCCTGGTACGACAGGCATCGGCGGGTCCTGCCATGGCGCGCGTCCGCCGGGAAGCGTGCCGATCCCTATCATGTATGGCTCAGCGAAATCATGCTGCAGCAGACGACTGTGGCGACAGTAGGCCCATACTTTCTGCGTTTTCTCGAACGATGGCCTGATGTCGACTCTTTGGCGAAGGCCGACCTCGACGATGTGCTTCACGGCTGGCAGGGGCTTGGCTATTACGCTCGTGCCCGCAACCTGCATAAATGCGCCGGGGTTGTGAGCCGCGACCATGGCGGAATCTTCCCCGATAGAGAGGAGGGGCTGCGCGCTCTTCCCGGTGTCGGCGCATACACGGCGGCGGCAATCGCCGCCATAGCGTTCGGCCGTCCTGCCAGTGTGGTCGATGGTAATGTCGAACGTGTCATGGCGCGTCTGTTTGCCATCGAGACTCCGATGCCGGAGGCTAAAACGGAGATACGGGAACGCGCGGCTGCGCTGGCCCCGACGACAGCACGTGGAAGGCCCGGCGATTACGCCCAGGCGCTGATGGATCTCGGCGCAACGATATGTACGCCGCGCAAGCCTAAATGCCTGCTTTGTCCCGTGTCCTCAGCTTGCAGCGCCTGCGCAGCCGGAATTGTAGAGGCCTTGCCGAGACGTGCGGCCAAAAAGACCAAACCCACGCGCCGGGGAGTTGCGTTCTGGGTCATTGCGCCGTCCGGAAGAATCCTTTTGCGCCGCCGCGCGGAGGCTGGGCTGCTCGGCGGGATGATGGAGGTACCGTCGACCGGCTGGCGGGAAGAAGGCTGGGATTTCGAAGAAACGGTTTCGGGGGCGCCGGTGAAAGCGGAGTGGCATGCGTTGCCCGGAATCGTGCGGCATACCTTCACGCATTTTCACCTGGAACTGTCCGTTATGGCGACGACCGTCGATGACGATCCGGTCGACGGCATCTGGTGCCTGCCGGAACGGTTGGGAGAGCACGCACTACCGACTGTAATGAAAAAGGTCGTCGCGCATGCGCTCAAGGCGACGGCGTAACGCCCGTAGCCTCGTATCCTAGGGCTCCTTGCCCCGTATAAGGACAGGCGTCAGCACGTCCTCTCCGGCAAAGTGCCGCCGCAGATTTGTGAGCAGCAACTGCACGCCGTTTTCAAGCGCCTCGTGGGTGATCGCGCCCAGATGCGGGGTCAGGACGACGTTGTCGAGTGCAAACAGCGCTTCCGGCAGATGGGGTTCCCCCTCGAACACGTCGAAACCCGCGCCGGCGATGACGCGGTTCTGCAGCGCAGTAATGACGGCGTCCGGGTCTGTAACGCTGCCGCGGGCGATGCTGACGAGAATCCCCTCGGGGCCCAGAGCGTCGAGTTCGTCGGTGGAGATCAGGTGCCGTGTCGCGTCTCCGCCGGGGCAGGCGAGCACGACATAATCGGCCCATCTGCAAAGGTCGGCCCGGTCGGCAAAGTATTTCCAGGGCAAACCCGGCTTCGCGTTAGGCCCGTGCCATCCGATATCCATCTCGAACGCCTCGGCGCGCTCGGCGATCTTGTGACCGATCCGTCCGAGCCCGACGATGCCGAGCCTCTTTCCGCCGATCGTGTGACCGCGCGGAAAGGGAACGCCTTCCGCCCATTTTCCCGCCCGCACATAGGCGTCTGCTGCAATCAGCCGGCGCGTCACCGCCATCATCAAAAGGATCGCCATCTCGGCGACGCCGACGTCGTTGGTGCCGGGCGCATTGGCGAGCGTTATGCCCCGTTCGCGCACGGTCGGCAGATGTACGGATTCGTATCCGACGCCGAAGCAGCAGATGATTTCGAGGTCGGGGAGGGCGGCGAGAAGGTCTGCACTGGCGCCGCCGCGGCCGTTGGTAAGCATGGCCTTCACGTCATGCCCGACCCCGGCCACGAAGGCGTCCTTGTCTTCCGCGCGCCCGTAATCGTGCACGGTGAATTCCTCGGCCAGCGCGTCGAGCACGGTCGCGGATCGTTTCTGAATGACGATGATGCCGGGCTTTTCCATCGTCAGATCTCGCCGGTCAGGTATCGTTATTCAGATGCGGTGCGTTCCGCCATCTCGGCGCGTACGCGTTCTCGCAGCTTGTCGATGGGGACGATCTTGCCGCGCCGTTCCACATGCCAGAAGGTCCAGCCGTTGCAGGCCGGCGCGTTCTGGACACTGGCGCCGACCTGGTGGATCGACCCGCGCGTGTCGCCGGCGACGATGCTGCCGTCGGCGTGGATCCGGGCGGAAACCCGTTTTCGGACATCGAAAAGCTGTTCGCCGGCGCGCAGGAGTCCGCGCTCGACGACCGAACCGAACGGGACGCGCGGTTCGTTGCGCTTCTCGGGCGTCGTTACAAGGGCAGCCGGATCGTCGACAGACTTGACCGATCCGATCCGGGTACGGGCGACGGCGATATAGTCCTCATCGCGTTCGATCCCGACCCAGTCGCGTCCCAGGCGCTTGGCGACCGCGCCGGTGGTGCCGGTGCCGAAGAACGGATCAAGGACCAGATCGCCTGGATTGCTCGATGACAGGATCACACGATGAAGCAGGGATTCCGGCTTCTGGGTGGGGTGCGCCTTGCGGCCGGCATCGCGGATACGCTCTGCGCCGCCGCAGATCGGCAGCAGCCAGTCGCTGCGCATCTGCATGCCTTCGTTCAGCGCCTTCATGGCCTGGTAGTTGAAGGTCGGGCGCGCGTCCTGCGATTTGGAACACCAGATCAGGGTCTCGTGTGCGTTGGTGAAGCGTTTGCCGCGAAAATTGGGCATCGGGTTGGTCTTGCGCCAGACGATATCGTTCAGCACCCAGAACCCGAGATCCTGAAGGGCGGCTCCGACCCGGAAGATGTTGTGATAGCTGCCGATGACCCAGAGCGAGCCGGTGTCCTTGAGAAGGCGCCGGGCCGCCGACAGCCAGCCCTGCGTAAACCGGTCGTACTCGGCGAACGTGTCGAAACGGTCCCAGTCTTCTTCGACGCCATCGACGCGCGTGTTGTTCGGGCGGTGAAGGTCGCCCGATAGCTGAAGATTGTATGGCGGGTCCGCAAAGATAAGATCGACGGACTCTTCCGGAAGCCCGTTCATGATGTCTATGCAGTCGCCCGTAAGGATTCGATTGCGTTGCATAATGTCCCCCCGAACATTCTTGTGCCGGAATTCCCGGCCGGTTTCCCCCCGTCTCGCCACGGGTGAACGCGAACCATGAGTCAGCCGGGACTCGCCGTCAATAAATTTTTTCGATTCGAATATTGGAATCAATGAGTTAGGTTATAAGGACGCGATATGTCGGGGGTCCGACGGACGCCGACTCAATATCTGGTTCAGACGGGGCTGCCGTCGAGCAGGGCGGCGATCGGGGTAAAACTCTTCCGGTGGTGCGGGGTCACCCCGACCCGCTCCAGCGCGGCGCGATGTTCCGCCGTGCCGTATCCCGCGTTTCGCTCCCAGCCGTAATCCGGATACCGCACCGCCAGTCGCGCCATGATCCGGTCCCGCGTTACCTTGGCGACAATGGACGCCGCCGCGATGGAGAGCGATACCGAGTCGCCTTTCACGACTGTCCTCACGGGGCAGGGCAGGGGCGGCGCTCGATTGCCGTCGACAAGGGCGAGCGCGGGTAATTCTTCAAGCGCGTCGATCGCTCGGGCCATGGCCCTGAAGGTGGCGCCGAGAATGTTGAGCTCTGCGATCTCGGCAGGCGTCGCCGCGCCGATGCCGATGCGTGCGAACGCGGGCAGCCTGCCTGCGATCTCTTCGCGCCGGGTCGGCTTCAGCTTCTTGGAATCGTCAATCGAGGCGACCAGGTCGTCCGGCAGGCGTTTGTCATCGAGAATAACCGCCGCGGCGACCACCGGGCCCGCCCACGGCCCCCGTCCGACCTCGTCGATTCCCGCGACGATGCCCTCGGTGCCGCATTCGAGGGAAAGGTCAGGCATCCGCCCCGGGTTTTCCTGCTTCGGGTGTGTTGGGTTCTTTTGCGTCGGGCGCCGGGAGAGCAGGAGGTTTTCTGCTATCGGGCTCGTTTGCAGCGGCGGCTCCATCTGCGCCGGCCTTGCGCCGTCGAACCCGTTCGAAAAGATTCCGCAGGCCGTGCGTAACGAACCGCATCATGCGCCGAACGAAGAATCGCTCGCCGGCGAAGGTGGAAACGAGGACGAGGTGGAGCGTTGGCAGTCGACGTTCGGCGATGTGATGAAGACGCCGTACGGTCGATAGCCAGAACGGGCTGAGCGCCAGGCTCATCACCGTGACGCAGACGATCAGCTTGCCTTCCTCGGGCGAAATCGCCGCGACTGCCAGTCCTGCCGCGGCAAGCAGGAACGAGAATTCCCCGAGCTGCGACATCATGACGCCGGACAGGAAAGCGCGCGGCCAGTCTTCCTTGAGGAAGTGAAGGATGGCGATATTGAGGGCGCTCTTGAACAGGGTGACGACAAGAAAAAGCAGCAGCACCGTCCAGAGGTTCTGCCACAGGAAGGCGAGATCGAGCAGCAGCCCGATCGAAAGAAAGAACACCATGAGCATGATGCTCTGGATCGGTCGCACGACCGCCAGCATCGGTTCTCGGTCGGCGCTGTTGCCGATAACGAGCCCGGCGAGGAAGGCGCCATAAGCCGGCGACAGGCCGAGCAGCCCCATCCCCGCGCTGGCGCCGAAGCAGTAGACGAGTCCGGCGAGCGGCGACAGGTCGGCATGGCTCGTTATGGTCTTGAAGAACGGCAGATGCTGTCGGCCGCGCCTCAGCAGGACCCGGATCAGCACGTAGAGCAATATGCCCGAAAGGATGACCTGGAAAACGCCTGCAAGGCCAAACCCTTCGCTGCCCAGATTGTCGACGACCAGCAGCATCGGCAGGAAAGCAAGGTCCTGGGCGATCAGTACGGCGACCGTGATCCTTCCCACGCGTCCACGTAGCGCATCGATTTCCTCCAGCAGCTTGACCGCCACGGCGGTGGACGAAAGCGCCACAACGAAGCCCAGCAGAATCGCCGCTTTGGTCGATATGTCGAGCAGCCCGGACAGGGCGAATATGACGATCAGGCTGCCGCCGGTCTGCAACAGTACGGCAGGGAGCGCGATCCGCCAGGTGTATTGCAGCGTTCGAACGCTGAGTTCCATACCGATCACGAACAGCAGGAGCAGGACGCCGAGTTCGGCGAACCCCGCGATCATGCCTTCGCTCTGGATGACCTCGAAGCCGGTGGGACCGAGAATGATGCCCGCAAACAGGTAGCCGACCAGCGCCGGCTGACGGAAATGGACGAAGATCATACCGCAGACCAGGGCCGTCAGCACGACATAGGCCATTCCGGTCAGGTCGGTTGCGTGTTCCATGCTGCTGGCATTACTAGCACGACATTTCGGAATTCTGAATCCGCTTTACGGTAATACGGTTCAGAAAAGCGACATCTGCCCGTCCTTTGCCAACGGCGGGCGGAATTGCGTCGTGTCCAGCCGGTTGCGGTCCTGAGGGTTGAGGCCCAGGCGGGCGACGGCGATTTCGAACCGTTTGCGCAGCATTGCCGCATACTCACCGGTGCCGCTCATGCGTTGCCCGTACGCGGAGTCGTATGATTTTCCGCCACGCGCGCCCCGTACCAGATTCATGACGTGTTTCGCCCGGTTGGGGACATGGGTCTCCAGCCATTCCTCGAACAGACCGGAAATCTCGAGCGGCAGGCGGAGAAGGATGTAGGAGGCGATGGTCGCGCCGGCATCCTTTCCGGCCGACAGGATGGTTTCGAGTTCCGCATCGTTGAGCGCCGGGATCATCGGCGCCGCCATGACGCCACACGGTACGCCTGCGTCCGCCAGCGCACGGATGGTTTCGATCCGGAGCGTTGGGGTTGCGGCGCGCGGTTCCAGCCGGTTGGCCAGACGCCGGTCAAGCGTTGTGACCGAAACGCAGACCTGGGCCAGCCCCTTTTCCGCCATCGGGCCGAGGATATCTAGGTCGCGCAGGACAAGGGCCGATTTGGTTACGATGCCGACCGGGTGGTTGAAGGCCGACAGCACCTCGAGGATAGACCGGGTGAGCCGCAGCGATTTTTCCGCAGGCTGGTAGGGATCCGTATTCGTCCCCATCGCCATGACCTGGCAGTCGTAATTCGGTTTGCGCAATTCGCGCTCAAGCAGTCTGGCGGCCTCCGGTTTGAAAAACAGTTTTGTTTCGAAATCGAGGCCCGGCGAAAGACCGAGATAGGCATGGGTGGGTCGGGCGAAACAGTAAACGCACCCGTGTTCGCACCCGCGATAGGGGTTGATCGACCGGTCGAACGGCACATCGGGAGAGGCGTTACGGGCGATGATCGTCCGCGTCGTATCCTTCGTCAGCGTGGTGCGAAGCTTCGGCGGCTCAATCTCACCTTCTTCGTTCCAGCCATCGTCTATCAGCTCGGTCGTGAGTTGCTCATAACGGCCCGACCAGTTGCTGACGACGCCACGCCCCTTGAGCGCGTTGCCGGTCTGAGAGCGGGAATTTAACGAAACAGCCATAAATGATGCTACCCCGGTTAAACGAACAAAACAAGAACATTATGGCCAAACGAAAACGATCGCATGATCGCTGCGCAAATTAGTCGGTATAGGAAAAGGACCCGTCGCTATGCGGGCCCTTACATACGTATAAGGTCAGTCAGACCAGAGAAAGGTTGGTCGCGGCCATCTTGCCGTTGCGACCGGCTTCCATCTCATACTGAACCTTCTGGCCTTCCTGTAGTGGCGGCAGACCCGCGCGCTCTACGGCGGAAATATGGACAAAGGCGTCTGCCCCGCCCTCATCCGGTTCGATAAAGCCGAACCCCTTGGTCGGATTGAACCACTTCACGGTTCCTGTAGGCATGAAAACTTCCCTATGTGTTATTTCTTTCATTCGCGCATCGCGCAAATTTCAGGCTTCGGATTATGTGGGAATATTTGCGCCATTGCCGGGCTGGCAATGCAAAATACACCGCGGCTCCATTGGCCTGATGGTGTTATTGTCGCGGGAACGCAAAAATATGACAAGAGCGATTATTCGAGGGCAGCGTGCTTCCCGCCACCGCCGTAATCCCGACACTTGATGCGAACGCGACCGTCGGCGCTGCAATTTCCTGCGTCAAACCGTGGGTTGAACAGGTTGTTATCGTCGACGGGGGATCGCAGGACGACACCGTATCCGTCGCCGAAAAGGCCGGGGCGACCGTCATTTCCGCGCCGCGCGGCCGGGGCGGACAGCTCGCGGCAGGCGCTGAGGCCAGTGCGGGCTGCTGGCTGATATTCCTGCATGGCGATACCGTTCTGGAAGAGGGGTGGGCGCAGGAAGTTCGCGCCTTCATCGGGGACGTGGGAAATGCGCGCCGTGCTGGCGCGTTTCGTTTTGCGCTCGACGATGAAATATCTGCGGCGCGCCGCATTGAATGGCTTGTCGCCTGGCGGTGCAAGGTCTTCGGGCTACCCTACGGCGACCAGGGCCTCGTCATTTCGAAAGAGTTTTACGAGCAGATCGGCGGCTTCAGCCCTTTGCCGCTTTTCGAGGACGTGGATATTGTCCGGAAGATAGGTCGCGCCCGGCTCACGCTGCTGAATTCCGCCGCTGTGACGTCCGCCGCGCGTTATAGGCGGGGCGGATACCTGTTGCGGCCGATCCGAAACCTCTTTCTGATGACACTCTATTTCGCCGGCCTGCCACCGCGTTTCCTCTTGAGGCTATACGGGTAGTTTGCCCATGACGCGACGCCGCCCCGTTCTGATCGTCTTCGCGCGCTCCCCGCGCCTCGGAACTGTCAAGAGCCGACTGGCAGCAGGGATCGGCGACAGTGCGGCGTTGCATTTCTACCAGAGGACAACAGGTAATCTGCTTCGCCGGCTGTCGCGCGATCCTCGCTGGAGGACCGTTCTCGCGATCACCCCCGATGGCGCCGCGACGCGGCGGATGACGTGGAACGGAGAGTTCGTTGCTGTCGGGCAGGGCAGTGGCGATCTCGGGGAACGGATGGAACGCGCCCTTACCCGGCTCGGAGCAGGTCCCGTCCTGCTGATCGGAAGCGATATCCCGGATATTCAGCCACGCCAGATCGCGGCGGGTATTCAGGCTCTGGGTAATAACGATTTCGTCTTCGGTCCGTCCGACGATGGCGGATACTGGCTGGTTGGCGCGCGTCACGGTCGGAAAGCGCGCGGTCTTTTTCGTGATGTGCGCTGGTCCGGACCGCACGCTCTGCCGGACACGCTCAGGAATGCGAAGAGGGGAAATGGTACAGGCCGCGTGGCCCTGCTTGAGGAACTCGTCGATATCGATACCGAAGAAGATCTGCGGCGCTGGCGGGCTAGCAGAGGCTATTTCTCCTGAAGGCGCGGCAGCAGTTCGGCGAAATTGCAGGGCTTGTGGCGAATGTCCAGCTGGGCCTCGAGAATTCCTTCCCAGGCATCGCGGCAGGCGCCGGTCGATCCCGGCAGGGCGAACAGATAGGTTCCCCGCGCGACGCCTGCGGTCGCCCGTGACTGAATGGTCGATGTCGCGATGGTCTGAAAGCTAAGCATCCGGAACAGCTCGCCAAAGCCGGGGATTTCCTTTTCGTACACCTGGTGGAAAGCTTCCGGTGTTACATCGCGCCCGGTGACGCCGGTGCCGCCCGTCGCCAGAACGACCTCGATTTCAGGGGCCTCAATCCAGGCTCGAAGCTGGGCGACTATCGCGTCCCGTTCGTCCCGCACGATTTTCTTGTCGGCAAGAACATGCCCGGCTTCGGTCAGTTTCTCCGCCAGCAGGCCGCCCGAACGGTCGGTTTCCTCGGTTCGCGTGTCGGACACCGTCAGAACGGCGATGTGGACCGGCGAGAACGGGATTGAGTCGTCGATTCCAGCCACTTAAATCTCCCTGTTTTCCGAAGTGAGTTTACCGGTTTGGGTTTGCTGATGAGACAGGCGTTGCGCCGTCCTGACCCTGATAAAGAGGATGCTCGCCTGCGGCAATGGCGTCCAGAGACGGCGCCTTCTGCCCGAAGCGCTCGCGATAGAGCCAGAGATTTGCGAGTACCCGTTCGATAAAATCCCGGGTTTCCCTCGATGGAAGGCTCTCGATGACAAGCAACGGATCGCTGGTTTTTTCGGCTATACGACGCTGCCATTTCGCCAGGTTGCCGGGACCGCCATTATAGGCCGCCGCCATCAGGAACAGGTTGCCCTGCACCTGCTCGTGATCCAGCAGGTAGCGAATATATTTCTGGCCGAGCGACAGGTTGAGCGTGGGGTCGAACAGGCTGGCCCGGGCGCGACCGCGGAATCGCCGGTTCGCCATGTAACCTGCGGTGCCTGGCATGAGCTGCATCAGGCCGCGCGCGCCGGCATGACTCTTGGCTCTTGGGTTGAAGGCGGATTCCTGTCTCATAAACGCGAACACAAGCGCCCGGTCGACGGTAAAGCCGCCCTGCGGTTTCCAGACAGGGACAGGATAGAGGCCGCGTTCGATGGGAATTCTGTTGTTACGCGACAGGGTGGCGGCGGTCCGCAGGGCAACGGACGGCATACCGTTCTGTTCAGCGATCGCCAACAGGGCGATACGGGTATCGGCATCGCTTCCCGCAGCGAGATAGCGAAGTTCGCGTTCGGCTCGATGCCGTTGGCCTATCTGCAGCAATGCCAGCGCCCGGCGCGCCCGCGGCGTTTCCAAAACGCGGGACACGCCGTCATCCGATACGGAAGGTAATTGCCAGGTAAAAGGAGATTCCATGCCGAGCATTCGCCTCGCGAGGACGCCGTAGAATGTTCTCGGGAAACTCGCGGCCAGTCGCAGCCAGCGCGCCATCTCGTCCGGTCGTCCCGCCCGCAGTCCGGCGCGGGCGGCCCAGAAGGCCGCAGCGGCGCGCGGCCAGCGCTGTTGTCCGCCGATAGCGGCCATCGCCTGAAACTGGTCGGCGGCGTCTCCGTACCGTCCCATCCGAAATGCGGCGAGTCCGGCATACCAGTGGCCGAACGGCGCCAGATTGCCGGCTTTCTTTGCGGCACGGCTGCCTATCTCGTAGGCCTTCTGGTCTCGCCCGTAATAGAACCAGCCGGCTGCGATACGCGCTTCCGCAATACCCTGATGGACCTGTCCCAGCCGCCGCATCGCAGCACTGTCGGCCAATTGTCCGGCGCGAGTCAGCCTTTCGTGCCGAACGTGATTCCGAATGGCCCTGTGCAGTTGTCGCGCACTCGCAGTGTACCGGACGCCGGCCGATTTTACCCGTTCGATACCCCCATCGCCGCTTTCACCGTAGAGTCCTCGCTTCGGCAGGCGTGGCGGCTGCGGCATGCGTGCAGGGCGGGGTTTTCGTCTGACCGCCAGCTGGTAGATACGGCGGGCGTCCGGGTGATCGGCATAGGATTTCGTCCAGTCCGAGAGCTCCTGAAAGCGCGAGCGGTATTTCGTGGGGTGCAGGTAGCGCTGCGCCTTGACATGACCCATCAGGATCCTGTCGTCGAGCTGTCGGATGACCCGGTCGGCGGCGCGCCATCTTCCGGCGTCCTGCAGGTCGAAAATCTGTTTGTAGCGATCCACGTCCGCAGTCGACAACGGCTGCGGCAGTGCCTCTGGCTGTTGCGGGGTCTGTCCCGATAGGGAGGCGGTATTCTGAGCAGCGTCGGCATCGACGCTCATGACAGGCGACGGGCCTAGCGACAGGATGACAGCCGCTGCAATGGTGCCGAATTTCGATGCGGCAGACGGAAACACCCGGTAGACGCCTTTCAGTTCTGTTGGACGGGCGTCGCGACGCCACCCGGCGGAACGCAGATGGTTACCGAGTTGCTGGCTGGACGCAAGAGGAAGCCCGATCACGCGCGGATTTCAGGAATTTTCGGCAAGCCGTTTCCGGATTTCGATCAGGTCGATCCAGGTTTCGCGTTTCTGCGCTGGCTGGCGCAGCAGATAGGCCGGATGCAGCAGCGGACGGGCGGGAAGGGGCGCGGTCAGGCCGGGGGACTGGTATTCGTGCCAGCGGCCGCGCAGCCGCATGATGCCCTGCGTGGTCTTGAGGAGCGTCTTTGCGGATGTGCCGCCGACCATGATGAGGATCTGCGGCGCCACCAGCTCGATATGTTTTTCGATAAAGGGCAGGCAGGCAGCGATTTCGGCATCGGTCGGCGACCGGTTCCCCGGCGGACGCCAGGGCAGGATGTTTGTGATGTAGGTATCGGATCGCTGCAGTCCGATCGCGCCGAGCATCAAATCGAGAAGCTTGCCGGCCGGACCCACGAAGGGAACGCCCTGGCGGTCTTCCTCCGCGCCCGGCGCTTCGCCGATAAACATCAGTTTCGCCCCCGCGGCGCCGTCTGCAAATACAAGAGATTTCGCCGTTTCTTTCAGCGGACAGCCATCGAATGCAGCCAGCGCGTCCCGAAGCTGGTCGATATCCGCGGCGGCTTCGGCGGCAGCGCGGGCGGAACGTGCGGCCTCGTTTCGCGATATCAGTTCCGCCGCCGGTCTCGACCGTTCGGGTGGCGGGGTGGTTGCTGCCGGTGCCTGCCGAGGGGCCGTAGGAGGTGGAGCGGACGGTTTTGTCAGGCGGTCGACAGGCTCGACGGCGAGCGCTTCGTCGACGCCCGACTCGACGTACCATTTGAGAAGTTCGACCAGACCGCTATCCTGAGCCATTCGTGAATTCTATCACGCGCTCGATATTCCGCCACGGAGGGAAAAAAGAACATGGAACGTGAAGCGATGGAGGTCGATGTCGTCATCGTCGGCGCCGGCCCGTCCGGATTGTCGGCTGCGATACGTCTGCGCCAGCTTGCCGAGGAACGCGGGCAGGACATTACTGTCTGTCTGCTTGAGAAGGGCTCCGAAGTCGGCGCGCATATTCTCTCGGGCGCGGTCATCGAGACCCGCGCTCTGGATGAGCTGTTGCCCGACTGGAAAGAACGCGGCGCGCCGCTCAACACGCCGGCGGCCGACGACCGGTTTCTGCTGCTGACCAGGAAGGGATCGATTTCGCTGCCGACGCCGCCGCAGATGAACAATCACGGCAATTACATCGTTAGCCTGGGAAACGTCTGCCGCTGGCTCAAGGAGCAGGCGGAGGAAGCCGGCGTCGAAATTTTCGAAGGATTCGCAGCGGCGGAAATTCTCTATAACGAGGACGGGTCGGTGGCCGGTGTCGCGACCGGAGACATGGGTGTTGGCCGCGATGGCGAACAGAAGGACAGTTTCCAGCCGGGCTATGAACTGCGCGCCCGTTACACGCTGTTCGCCGAAGGTTGTCGCGGGTCTCTGACAAAAGGGCTGTTCGACAAGTTTAGCCTGCGCGACGGGTGCGATCCGCAAACCTACGGTATCGGCATCAAGGAATTGTGGGAAATCGATCCGGAAAAACACCGGCTTGGCAGCGTGACGCATACCATTGGCTGGCCGATGGATTCGAATACCTACGGCGGATCGTTTCTCTATCATATCGAGGATAATCAGGTCGCCGTCGGGTTCGTCATCGGGCTGGATTACCGGAACCCGCATCTCAGCCCGTTCGAAGAGTTTCAGCGCTTTAAGACGCATCCCGCCATACGCCCGGTCTTTGAGGGCGGCAGGCGGATTGCCTATGGCGCGCGCGCGATCAATGAAGGCGGGTTTCAATCGATCCCGAAACTGGTCTTTCCCGGGGGCGCGATCATTGGCTGCGCCGCCGGTTTCGTGAACGTGCCCAAGGTCAAGGGGACTCACAATGCGATGAAGACCGGCATGATCGCCGCCGAGGCGGTGAGCGACGCTCTTGCCTCAGACGATGCCGCGCCGGTGCTGGATGCCTATCCCGCCGCGCTGAAGAAGAGCTGGGTATGGGACGAACTCTATCGGGTCCGCAATATCCGCCCTGCGTTCCGCTGGGGCATGTGGGCCGGGCTGCTTTACTCCGGTTTGGATACATACCTGTTGCGCGGACGGGCCCCGTGGACGCTGCATCATCATGCCGATCATGAGGCGCTGAGGCCCGCGGCAGAAATGCCGAAGATCGATTATCCCAGACCTGATGGAGAGGTCTCCTTCGACCGGCTGTCGTCGGTGTTCATATCGAACACCAACCATGAAGAAGATCAGCCGGTTCACCTGACGCTCAAGGACGCATCCGTGCCGATTTCCGTCAATCTCGACCGCTACGATGCGCCCGAACAGCGCTACTGCCCTGCTGGCGTCTACGAAATCGTCCAGGAGAACGACGAGCCGCCTCGTTTGCAGATCAACGCGCAGAATTGCGTGCACTGCAAGACGTGCGACATTAAGGATCCCACCCAGAATATCCACTGGGTCGTTCCGGAAGGCGGCGGTGGGCCGAACTACCCCAATATGTAGGGGATTGCTGTCGGTCCGGTACTATCGATTTTTTCGCCGCTAAACTGGCGGATAGGATAGTATTACGCGGTCCTGTCCGGATTGCGGGCGGTATTTGCGCAACACTGATCAGTGCGGAATTTTGGTTGTTTCCGCCGGGTGGCGAACGATGAATATGGCGATTAAAGGCGGTATCAGCCTTCCTGGCCTCCGCGCAGCCGGTGCGACAGGATTATGCTGTCTTCTGCTGTCCGGTTGTCTGGGCGAAAATGACCGGATTGCGTCGTCCGGCTCCGGCGCGCCGGCGGCGACCGCTGGCCCGGTGGAGCCCGCGGTTCCGACTGTGCGAACGATGGCGTCGATGCAGATCGCGTCTGCAGCGGGGAAGTACCTGGCCGGGCGACATGCACGGCAGCATCGGGATTTCGGAGCGGCGGCCGAACATTTCTCAGGCGCGCTCCAGCTTGAATCCGAAAACAGGAAAATCCGCCGGGAAGCTTTCCGGTCGATGATTGCCGGCGGCAGAATGGAGGAAGCGGCGGCGCTGGCGCGCCAGATCGTCAAGGACAATGAAGGCGCAGCGATCCCTAATCTCAGTATCGTCATTGAAGACGCGCTGGCGGGAAAGCTGGCAGAGGCCGAAGCCCGGCTAAAAACCGTTCCGCGCCGTGGCATGAATACTTTCGCCGTACCGTTGCTGCTGGCCTGGTTCCAGGCGGGACAGGAGAAATTCGACGATGCGATCAAGAGCCTGGAGCCCCTCGAAAAAGTTGCGTCCTTTTCAGCGTTGAGCCATCTGCATCTGGGCCTGATCCGGGAGTTGAGCGGCAATACTGCAGCGGCTGAGGAGAATCTGGCAAAGGCTGCAGAAGCATCCCGGTCCCTGCGGGTCATCCAGGCCTATGGAGGGTTTCTCGAACGCAACGGCCGTGGACCCGAAGCGAAGCTCCTGTATGAGAATTTCGAACGCGAGAACGCCGGTACGGTTGCGTTCCAGTCGGCTCTGGCCCGGCTGGATCGGGGAGAGAAGCCGGGCCCTTTCCTGAGAAGCTACCGGGATGGGCTGGCCGAAGTGTTTTTCAACCTGGCGGGGACGCTGGCTCAGGGGAGGACATCCGAACTCGGGCTGATCTACGGTCGCCTGGCATTGCGGTTGCGGCCCGACTTTCCTCTGGCGCAGGTTCTGCTGGCCGGGCTCCTTGAGGCGCTGGACCGCGGACAGGATGCGGTTGCGCTTTACAGGGCGGTCTCTCCCGACTCCCATCTGTACCAGTCCGCGCAGCTCCGTCTGGCCAGTCTGCTGGACGATCTGAAACGGACCGACGAGGCGATCGCGCTGTTGCGATTGTTATCGGAGAAAGACCGGCAGTGGCATGAGCCGCTGGTTCGCCTTGGCGATCTGCTCAGGTCCGAAAAAAAATTCGAAGAGGCATCCAATATCTACAGCGCCGCGATGAAGCGAATTGGCGACCTCAGTGAGAATCACTGGTCGCTGTTCTACGCGCGTGGGATCTCCTACGAGCGCTCCGACCGCTGGCCGCTGGCCGAAAAGGATTTCCTGAAGGCGCTCGAACTCAGCCCGGATCAGCCCTTCGTGCTCAACTATCTCGGCTATAGCTGGGTCGACAAGGGGATGCATCTCGACCGGGCGCGCAAGATGATCGAAACCGCCGTTTCGAAACGGCCCAATGACGGTTACATCGTCGACAGTCTCGGCTGGGTTCACTACCGGCTGGGTAATTATAAGGATGCCGTTGAGCAACTGGAACGGGCAGTGGTGCTCCGCCCGGAGGACCCAGTCATCAATGACCATCTGGGTGATGCGTACTGGCGAGTAGGTCGATTGCTGGAAGCGCGGTTTCAGTGGAAAAGGGCGTTGTCCCTCGACCCGGAAAAAGACCAGATTCCCCTGATTCAGAAGAAGCTCAATCAGGGCCTGGCCGCCGCTTCCAAAAAAGACCGGCGAGGCTGAGGGCCGCCTGTCCTTTTCGGACGTAGCCGCGAGGAGGGTACCGTTATCCCGGCAGTCAGCGTTTTCGCACCCGCGAAGATCAATCTCTTTCTCCACGTAACCGGTCGCAGGCAGGATGGTTATCATCTACTCGACAGCCTCGCCGCCTTTACCGAAATCGGCGATGTCATTCATGTGGAGCCGGCAAGGGATCTTTCTCTTCGGATCGAGGGGCCTTTTGCAGAAGGGCTGGGTGCCGGAGAAGACAACCTTGTCATGCGGGCTGCCCGCGCCCTTGCGGAATCGACAGGGCTCGGACCGCCGACCGCTTCTATCCGGCTGGAAAAGAACCTGCCCGTTGCCAGCGGTATTGGCGGCGGGTCTGCAGATGCGGCGGCGACTCTCAAGGCATTGTGCAAGATGTGGTCGAGCGAAATGGACGATGCGGAACTTTCCCGGATCGGCTTGTCGCTCGGCGCGGACGTGCCGGTATGCCTGCTTTCGCGCACCGCCCGTTTCTCCGGGATCGGTGAGACCGTTGAGACCGGTGCGCCCTTGCCGCCGGCCGGCGTCTTGCTGGTTAACCCCGGCGTCTCGGTCGCCACGGCGGGCGTCTTCGCCCGACGGGCCGGCCCGTTTTCCGGTGTTGCCTCCCAAAGCGGTCCATGGGCGGATGCGGCCTCGATGGCGGACGGGCTACGAAAGAGCCGGAACGATCTGGCTGAGCCGGCAGCTGCGATCGCGCCGGTCATAAATGATGTCCTGAACCGAATTTCGGAACAGCCCGGTTGCCTGCTGGCGAGAATGTCAGGAAGCGGTGCGACCTGTTTCGGTATCTTTCCGGACGACGCCGCTGCCCGCGATGCCCAACGGGCCATCGCAGAGGCCAAAAGATCCTGGTGGGTTCGCGCGACGCGCTTTCAGCAGTAAAGCGCCCGGAAGATCAGCGCTTTCCCGCCTCCATCGCTGCAACCACCTGTTTAAGGTCGGCGTGAAGGGCTGCACTGGGTTGGCCGTCGACCGGGAGGCCGGCGAAACGCTGATACATCTTGATCGCTTCCATCGTCGCGTCGCCGAGAGTCCCGTTGGGTTCACCGGGAGAGAGGTCGAGGCGCGCCAGAAGTCGCTGAATATCGGCGATCTGTTCCGGCGACAGGGTGGACGGGGCAATGGACGCGCCGGCCGCCGGTTCGATCGCTGCAACAGTCCTTTCGTCCGGGACGGTGGTTTTCCGGGCCGCCTTCGCGCTGCCGGCGGCAAGCGCCCGGCTGAAATAGATCGCTGCCTTCTGCTGGTCCTTCGCTACGCCGGTGCCGTTCTCGTATATCAAACCGAGATTATAGAGCGCCTCGGAATTTCCGCTCCGGGCGGCCATCTCAAACCATTGTCTGACTTCGGCAGGGGCAGGGGTGACACCTATTCCCTGCAGATAGATCGTTCCCAGCTGATTCTGCGCCTTTACATCGCCGTCCTTGGCGGACTTCTCGAGTGCGGCAATCCTCGTCGTCGCCGTTGCATCCGTCGCTCCGGACGGAGAAGCGGTGGCCGGCGCCGGTCCAGCCAGTCCTGCCGGGGCCCCGTGCGGACCAGAGGACGCGGAGGCAATGGTATCATTGCTCTTGAGAGCGCGTGGGCTGAATTCCGTAAAGGCCCAAAACCCCGCCGCGCCCAAGGCGATCAGAACGGTTGCGGCGACCGCATAGCGCGCAGCCCCCATCCCGGACTTCTCGTCCCGCGGACGCGATTCTTCATCCCTGCGGTTCCGTGGTGCCGGACTGGCAGTCGGTTCCGCGCCTTTCCCGGAATCAAGAATCTTTTTTTCGATCGCGGCTTCAAAATCCTCGATCGTCGCCTGCCGGAAAGCAGGGCGGTCGGGCGGCAAAGCGCTCTCGTTGGCAGGGGGCGATACGGAATCGGTACTGTTGTTCAGGATCGCCCGGTCGACCCAGGCGCCGATAGTCAGCCCTTCACGGGCAGCCGCATCGCGGGCGATCTGGCGTACGTCTTCGTCGACGCCTTTGACGCTCCACGGTCCGGGACGGGTCATTTTTTCCATCCTTGCCCGGTCGTCCGACGCGGGCGATACAGAATCTGTCAGCGACACGGAGGTCAGGCTGCGGCGATATCCTTGTTCGCGCCGCCTGTCGGGTCATCCCGTCTTAGCATAGCCCGTTCGATTGAGGACAGACGCGATTTCCGGCTGCTGGAATCGGAGACGATCCTTACCGGTTTCCGGGCAAGCGCCTCTTCCGCATCGACCTTGCGAATCAGAGCGGCCAGCCATGCCCCGAGCGAAATACCAGCATCCGCCGCGGCCTGCTTCGCGGCCGCACGGGCTTCCGGTGATACATTA
>Ga0181594_10000200_pt1 | contig 50868 bp, 48 predicted proteins | sample 071ome_18_FD_145603 | JGI IMG/M metagenome (GOLD analysis project Ga0181594, IMG submission 145603) | Coastal salt marsh microbial communities from the Groves Creek Marsh, Skidaway Island, Georgia - 071413BT metaG (spades assembly) | ecosystem: Environmental > Aquatic > Marine > Intertidal zone...
GACATAACCAATGTCTGAAGGCCTTGAAGCGACGCAAATACCGAATTCCATTACCTGATCTTAGAGGGGGTTTTTCATCCTATTTAGAGGGTCAAGGGCCTATGAGCCCTTCCGCCCTTCGACGAAGTCCCCTAACCCGTTGATTTGCCTGTCAAATCAACGGGTTTCCGTGTTTTTCACCCCTTGAAGGGGGCGCGCCGGCCGCGCGCGGCGAAAGAGCGTCACATAGGTACGCAATAGTGCGATTCCGTAGTCGTCATAAGGGATTTACGGCGGGTGAGCAGAAAAAGGCCACCTCGTCACAATGACTAAGTGACACGAACGACCCACCGACACACCCTCTTGAAAATATGACCCGGAATCCACGACCTGTTTCTAAGCCTGATGAAGTCGCTTAAGGTTGCAACGTGAGCAAGTTCAAGCGGTTCAAGAAGGCAGCCTGGCAGACAGTGGACAAAGGGGTTGAGGTTGGAGTGAACCTAATCCTCCCAGGCGACTGGGTGACACCGGAGCGAATCAAGGATGAGGATGAACCTGCCAACGGCGAGGGCGACTCCGCAGTCGATGAGAGTTGGGAGCCACCCGAACCCGACTCACTGAAATGACGGGGGTCAAGGCTTACTCAAGCAACGATTAATTTCGTAATTTTCGTTAGTTCGTCGAAGGGTGAAAAGCCTCATAGGCCCCCGACCTTCCTTAAAGCCTGATTGTGATGAAAAGCGAGAGCGAAGCCCGAGTCGGCACCACCAAACGAGGCTATGAACCGCACAACATCTGGGTGAGCGGTGCCTTCAGTTGGTGACGAACCTGACGCAGATCGTTCCCGCGATGGAGCCAGAGAAGTCGCTTCGTCGGCGTGTGGTCAATTACCAACGGCGAGAGAAAGCTCTCGCAACACGCTTTCAAACTGCTTCTTGGGAATAGCGAAACGGTAGAACGAGTCGGTCGTCGTCACTCGAATCCGATCAAGTTCCAACTTCTTCTTTTCGTCATCACCTTCGATAGCTGTGATGTCAGAGAGTTCGCACTCCCAATGCTGTGCCGGTTGCTTGAGACGATTACCGCCTCGGTCATGACCGCCGGAAGAAAAGATAAGAGCAACATTGAGGAGTCTCAGCGGAATTGAGTACCTCTTGCTCCTCAATGCTTTCTCAAAGCGGGTTGGTTCGAATAACAACCTCTCATTGGTCAACACCAAATAGCCGACCGCCTCATGCTCCGCCCATTCTTCTTCGGTGTGAGTCTTTTGGTCATCAACCGCGAACCAGCGCTGCACTCGATGACGTTGGATCTCTGTTTCGGTCGGACGAAGTTCCACAGCAGTGAGGCTAGTGAGAGGCCACCATGACCGGTGAACCAATCGAGTTGGGGATCAACTGCGAATTAGTGTCCGGTGCTGTGGCTAATGATGTAGAACCCTCCTCAGACCCGCTCTCATTCCCTCTACAGGAGATGGTGGGATTCACCATTGACAAGGGTGACGGCGTCGCAACTGCGTCACTCGATGTTGATGAGCGACATCTGAATCCCCACGGAGTGCTGCACGGCGGCATCCCTTTCATGATGCTTGACACCGCGATGGGAGCCGCAGTGATGAGTGTCATCCCTGAGGGGTTCTGGTGCACGACGATCGACATTCACACCCGGTTCCTCCGACCTTGCGGAGTAGGTCACATTTCAGCCACGGCAACTGTTCGTCGCGCAGGGCGACGGGTCGTTCATGTCGACGCGATCGTCACCGATGCGGAGAACCGTGAGGTAGTGAGTGCTGCAGGCACGTTCGCAGTGATCGATATTCCGAGCTGAGCCGCGCCAATCCTGACCTGTTCGCTCGGACGACCTCGAGAGGTCTGCTGCAACTGCTGCGTCTCCGCCAGTAACAGTCCGTCGGGCATCGAACGACAAACTAAGAAAATGGACGCAGGTAACAACACAGCACAGGTTGCGATCGTCACTGGCGGCGGTGGCGGCATCGGGCGAGCGGCGGCAGAACGGTTCCTCAGTGAAGGATGGTCGGTCGTCGTCGGAGATCTCAACGAAGAACGCGGAGCAACTTTGCTGAGTGAAATTGATGCAGGCGACCGGCTTGCATTTCTTCCCGTCGATGTTGCCGAAGAGACCGATGTTGCGGCACTGGTCGAACTTGCAATGAATCGCTACGGACGTCTCGATTCGATGGTGAACAATGCGGGCATCGGCGGAGCGTTTGGCCCCATTACTGAACAAGAAGTTGACGAGTGGGATGCAACGTTCGCCATCAACATGCGCTCGGTGTTTCTTGGCACCAAACATGCTGCTCGAGCAATGATCGGGCTCGGTAACGGCGGCACGATCGTGAACACGGCAAGTATTGCCGGAATCTCGGGCGGCGGTGGGCCACAGGCCTACTCCGCAACTAAGTCGGGTGTTGTTTCACTAACGATGACCACCGCATCTGAACTCGCAGAGCACCGCATTCGCGTGAATGCGGTGTGTCCAGGAGCGATTTACACCGAGTTGTTGACGAGAGGAAAGCCTGAGCGCACTGACTCATGGAGAGCAGAAATCCAGCCATGGCCCGATCGTGGTGACGCCACAGCCATCGCCGATGTTATGTATTGGCTGTCAACTGACGAGTCGCGATTTGTGACCGGGCAGTGCGTTGTTGCTGATGGTGGTCTATTGGCTGCAGCTCCGCGTCTCATCGATCACGAATTCGAAAAGATGAAGACAATGTCAGGCATAGCGTATGGAAATACGGGTCGCGCACCCGAGGTGCGCCGGTTCGTTGATGGCGACAAGAGCGTGTGAACATCTAGACCCATGAACGCTCAAGAAACAATCTCAGCCGTTGCGCAAAAGACCGGTGACATCGGTGCCGCGTTTTACTTCACACCAGAAACAGTCGGACGTGGAAAAGAGTTTGGCCTTGGAGGGTTTTACTTCTACATCATCGGCCGAGGAGGGGTGCTTGGAGACGTGGAGCCTGCAGTAGTGCACTCCGCGTTCGGCTACTTCAACCCAGGGATGATCGAAAAGTTGTGGAATGGTGGGCGCGAGAAGATTGCGCCTCGAGACGCAGCTCGCGAGTACATCGCGTGCGCCCACGCTCATGGCCGTGCACATTTTGCCGACCTTGACGGGCTTGAAGAGTATGTCGCTGCGGTACAAAAGATCTTCGATGCAATCGATGATTCTTCGTTTGCGCTTTTCGCAGGGTTGAAAGCTGAGCCCGTGCCGAGCGACGCACCTGCGGCAGCCTTCCACCAGGCCATGGTGCTACGCGAACTTCGAGGGAGCGCGCACCTCACAGCGATTGCAGCCGTCGGACTCCCGTCAGTAACGGCACACGCCATCAAACGTCCGAATGATGTTGCGACCTTTGGCTGGGCAGAGGGTGAAGTCGGTGAACCGACCGCGGATGACATTGCAAAGCGCGATCGGGCCGAAGCGATGACGAATGAGATTCTCGAGCAGGCGTTCGCTGCACTCACCGACGATGAGGCCGCAGCGCTCATCGCCGGAACCAATGCAATGCACGCGGCACTCAACAGCGCTGGCTAGTCGTTCAGATATTTGCGCCAGTGGCGCCAACGACGACCCAACATCCCACTGTCGAATCGATCGACTCTCCCGGAGCGGTGTAGAACGCAACGCCATCATCGCGAAGTGCAATTGAGTGGATATCGGCAACAGCGTCGCTGCCTGCGTTCAGCCGGCAGAGCCGGACCCCGGCACCTCCCAGCTCGAAGCTTTCGCCGGCTGGCAGCACCGGTCGAGCGAGTGGAGTGGCGTCAAGAGTGCTGAGCAAGAGTTCGACATCAACCGGTTTCGTGGTGAGACCACCCCGAACCACATTGTCGCTTGACGCCATTAACTCAATGCCCGTGCCAGAGACGTAAGCATGCAGGTTTCCCGCCTCGAGACGCAGTGCCTCGCCGGGTTCGAGAGTGACAAGGTTGAGTAAGAGCGTGACAGCAACGCTGGGCTCACCTGGATACATCGCATCAAGACGTGAAACGAGAGCAGACTCCGGTCGTGTTGATCGCGCACACGCATTGACGATCGTTTGAGCGTCGAGTCGACCGAAATACAGATTTGCGATCACCGATTGCGGGCCGCCAGAAATCAATTGCTCAGCAACATCATCAAGACCTACTTCACGCAAGAGGGCAGCACTGTCATCGATGGGGCGAATTCCGCAGAGCGCAATGAATTGTGTCGTTGCAACAAGAAGTTCCGGTTTTGGATGCGGGTCGGCAAAGTAGCCAGCAGCAAACCCGTGAGCCGCCTGTTCGGTGTTTGGATGCGTCTGCAGCGAGAGAGGACTACCCGCTGACAACAACTTCAACAAATAGGGAAGCTCCCCGGTGACGGTTTCGAGCGCTACACCATCTTCAAATGTTGTAGGCCCCCGATGGTGAGTGCCCAACCAATATTCCGCCCACGGTTGACCGTCAGGCGTAGCGCCAAGAAATTCAGGAATTGCGTCAGTCGTGCCCCAGTCGTAGTGCTGAACGACGCCGGTAATTGGCCGCATTAGGTGAACGATACTCCCGAGCGAATTTTCATTGACGGCACACCTGTCAAAACAGGCGCAGCTCATCGGGTGCGAGACCTCGAAGCGCGTCGTAATCAACCTCGACACAGCGATAGCCACGAGATTCGGCAAGAACTCTGGCCTGGGGCTTGATGACCTGGGCAACAAACATGCCACGAACGTCTCCCAGCGATGAGTCGAGATGGAGGCGTTCGATATAACGGCTGAGCTGCTCGACACCATCGATCTCACCGCGACGTTTCACCTCGATGGCAACCACGCCATCTTCAGCGTCGCGACAGACGAGATCAACCGGTCCGATCGCAGTCGGATATTCGCGACGGACGAGTCGCAGACCATCCTCCATCACCTCAGGCGAGGCGGCGAGAAGCTCTTGTAGGTGGGCCTCAACGCCGTCTTTGGTGAGTCCTGGATCTTCACCAAATTCATGTGAGACTTCATCGAGTACTTCTGCGAGGTTGATCGTGAGCGTTTCACCTTTTGGGTTGGTGACGACCCAGTGATCGCCATTGTCAGTCAGGGTGTTTGGCGAGTTCATCCAGTTGAGTGGTTTATACGCACCGCCATCAGCATGAATTGCTACGCACCCGTCTGCCTTTACCATGATGAGTCGAACAGCTTCGGGAAGGTGAGCAGACAAACGGCCGACATAGTCGACCGAGCACCGAGCAATAAGAATTCGCACGCAATGAAACTAGACGTTCGCCGAACGTCGCGTGCGCTCAACGTGAGAGCGCATTCGCTTCTGAATGAGTTCTCTGCGCTCTTGAAGTTCTCTATACGTGAGGCGATCGGTCGACAAGTCGACGCCAAAGCCGGCTTTCACGCTGTCGAGATTGACCTGCATATTCGCTGCGTCAATTCCGATCTCGGTCATGAGACGCTCACCATGGCGTGACGCAAACATCATTGAAATGTTTGCCACCTCAGCCAGGAGGTCGAGGTCGGGTGCAAGCCGCGCGATCGCTCCGTCAAGGAACACCATGTTTTTCACATACAGCATGAGTTCTTTCGGAAGGCGAGCACCATACGACAGCAGGGCCTTCACCACGCGCTGTACCTCGGCAACCATTTCTTCGCCGCTGAGAGTGGTCGGGTCGATTGGCGCTTCGTCGAGACGAAGGTCGTGAATGACCGCTTGAAGGTCGGTGTCGAGAGGAAGAGCACCAAGGTCACGAAGAGCGGCCATCTGACCGGTGAGATCATTAGTGGTTGCGGTCATCATGAGTCGAAGGAACGCCCGTCGGCGATCATCATCTAGACGGGCAGTGATACCAAAGTCGAGAAGAGCGGTGCGCCCATCGGGAAGGACGAAGAGGTTTCCGCCATGAAGGTCGCCATGGAAGATGCCGTGGATCAATGCTCCCTCCATGAACGCAACCATTCCGGTTCTGATGACATCTTCGGTGTCAATGCCGGCGTCTTGCATTCCGGTGACATCGTCAAAATTGAAACCATCGATTCGCTGCATGACGAGCGTCCGAGTCGTCACCAGTTGCGGGTGAGGGCGAGGAACGACATATCGAGTTTGACCAAGATCGTTGAGCACCTTGGCAACATCAACCATGTTCGCCGCTTCGAGACGGAAGTCGAGTTCTTCAACAATGGTCTCTGCGAACAGTTCGACGAGAGCGGGAGGGTTCGCCAGTGCAGCAACCGGAATTCGACCGACGAGGTGTGGGGCAAGCCACGCCATCACCTTGAGATCGGTACGAACGAGGCGAGCAACATCGGGTCGTTGCACCTTGATCACGACTTCGGTGCCGTCAAGCAGGGTTGCCCGGTGGACCTGGGCGATCGACGCAGCAGCCAGTTCGGTCGAATCGATTGACTGGAATACCTCGTTGAGTGGACGACCAAGGTCGCGTTCAATGGTGCGCTTCACCACATCGAAGTTCTCGGCGGGCACCTGGTCACGACATTTTTTGAATTCGTCGACGAGTTCTCCGGGGAACAATCCGTCGCCAGAAGAAATGATTTGAGCCAACTTTATGTACGTCGCTCCGAGTGACTCGATTGCACTGCGAAGGCGTCGTGACAGATCGGCGCGCGATGCTTCTGTGGAAGAGAAGCGACGAAGGCGTTTACGCACCCACCAGTTTCCGACGGCCCATCCCATGCGGCCGACTACGACGAGCATTCGACCGACATTGGGAACTTTCCCCGGACGAGTCAGCTTTGGAACTTCAGCCTTTGCCTGATCACGAACAACGTCGAGACCCCTCGACCACGCAATTGAGTCGGCGCTGAGCACCCACGGAGCCGTCTCGGTGAAGGCGGCCCATTCGCAATCTGCGGGTAGAGAGTCGTGAGAAAGTTCGGGGGATTGGTCGTCGGTGACGGTCACTCAATTCATTCTGCCGACTGAGACGTCGTCGGTCATGTCGTGCTCAGAACTTTGTTATGTATCTAAAAGTTTGGCGGTCGACGTTCAAGAAATGCGGCAATGCCTTCTCGGTACTCATCGGTACCCATTGCTGCATCGAGAAGCTCCTTCGATTCGGCTACCGACGCCGCAGGATCACCTCGCAAGACGTCTTCGTGGAGTTGCCGTTTCGCGTGCGCAACTGCGTGAGGGCCGGTGGTGGCGGCAAGAAGATGCCCGTATTTCACCGCCGCGTCCAGGGTGGTTTCGCCGTCGGGAAGCACTTCGTTCCATAACCCCCAGTCGGCCGATTCAGCAACGGTCACGACTCGGCCCGAGAGCAAAAGGTCGGCGGCTCTGGTGGTGCCAATGAGCCGTGGAAGAGTCCACGACAAGCCGTATTCGGCAGGAAGACCAAGTTTGGGTGCCGCCGTCGTGATTTTTGCAGGAGCCGAACCAAAGCGAAGGTCACAGAAGCAGGCAAGGGCGAAACTCACCCCGGCTACCGATCCGTTCACCGCGGCGATAATTGGAAGCCGATAGCCAAACATCCATGAGAGATCCTCATCAAATTCTTGGCGAAGTTGTCCCCCCGGACGAACAACATCGTCCGCAAGGCCGGTGTCATAAGAGCCACGTTCAGCGTGGTCACCGAGGGCTTGCGAGTCGCCCCCGACTGAGAAGGCTGGTGGGGTTCCGGTGACCACCACCGTGCGAACATCATCGAGCGTCTCGATGTGGCGCATCACGGCCAAGAACTCCCCGTGCATCGTGCCATTCCAGGCGTTCGCTCGATGAGGTCGATGCAGTTCAACAATGGCTACTGGTCCGTCGAATCGATACCGAATCGCTCGCAGGTCATCCGAAGCAGGGAATTCTGTTGCGTTCATCCCCACAAGGCTCGCAGAACCGGATCAGCAAGTTCGGGTCGGCACACGATGAGGTCGGGAAGCCACGCATCTCGGCCGTTGTAGATGATTGGTGAGCCATCGATTCTGCTGACGTGCAGTCCTGCTGCTTGAGCAACGGCAGCTGGCGCAGCGGAATCCCACTGATACATGCCACCGTCGTGCACGTAGATATCAGCGGTGCCAGTGATCACCGCCATCGTCTTTGCACCAGCCGAACCGAGCCGCAGAGCATCGCAGTCGAGTCCGCGGGCAACCCAGTGCGCAGATGGAGGCGCCTGGTTTCGAGACGTGATCAAGATGGGCCGCGGCCGGGTTATGTCGGGCAGAACTGGCGCAGGGTCCATTGCGAATACCTGCCCGAGCGCCGGCAGTGAAACTGCGCCAGCCACGAAATGGTCGTCGTGCCACAGTGCAATATGAACAGCCCAATCAACTCGATCGCGCTCGGCAAATTCACGAGTCCCGTCGAGTGGGTCAATAATCCACACCCGTCCGCCGGAAAAGCGGCGCGGATCTTCACGGCCCTCTTCCGACAGCACAGCATCGTCAGGCCTCAGCGCCCGAAGTTCATTCATCAGAAAACTTTGAGCGGCATCATCACCTGCATCTTTTACCGACCAATGGTTTAAGCCTTGGGCGAAGAGGTCGGCGCGGGTGCGCACGAGCAATTCGCCGGCCTCGACGGCAAGACGCGTCGCGAGTTCTTGATCGCCTTCAGCGGCGGCCGTCGACATTACGCGAGTTTCTTGTACTTGATTCGTTGTGGCTGGTCTGCGCTCACGCCGAGTTCTTTGCGGCGGAACTCTTCATATTCAGAGAAGTTGCCTTCAAACCATCGAACTTGGCTGTCGCCTTCAAAGGCAAGAACATGAGTCGCAATGCGGTCGAGGAACCATCGGTCGTGAGAAATGACCACGGCACAGCCAGGGAATGACTCCAACCCTGTTTCGAGTGCGCGAAGTGTGTCGACATCGAGGTCGTTTGTTGGTTCGTCAAGGAGCAGAACATTGCCGCCCGACTTGAGAAGTTTCGCAAGATGCACTCGGTTTCGTTCACCACCAGACAGCTTTCCGACCGGCTTCTGTTGATCGGTGCCTTTGAAATTGAAACTTGCGACATAGGCACGTCCGTGCACCTCGCGATTACCAACGATCACATGATCATCACCGCCGGTGATCTCTTCGTAGACCGTGCTTTCCGCATCAAGGTCATCACGGTTCTGATCGACGTAGCTCATCTGCACCGTTGACCCGATGGTGATGTCGCCATCATCGGCAGCTTCGAGGCCTGCAAGCATGCGGAACAACGTGGTCTTACCAGCACCGTTAGCACCGATGATGCCGACAATGCCTGCAGGAGGAAGCGAGAACGAAAGGTCTTCAATGAGCAGTCGCTCACCGAACCCTTTTGAAAGACCCGAGACTTCAATCACGGTGTCGCCGAGACGTTGACCTGGCGGGATTGCAATCTCGAGGCGATTCGAGGTGTCGCGATCGGCTTCGGCTTCCGCATGCAGTTTTTCGTAAGCCGCAAGACGTGCCTTGCCCTTCGCCTGGCGCGCTTTTGGTGCCATGCGCACCCAGTCGAGTTCTCGCTCAAGGGTTCGACGGCGCGCCTCGTTTGACTTCTCCTCTTGGGCAAGTCGAGCCTGTTTTTGCTCAAGCCAACTGGAGTAGTTCCCCTCGAACGGGATACCGCGCCCCCGATCAAGTTCGAGAATCCACTGTGCGACGTTGTCGAGGAAGTAGCGGTCGTGAGTGATTGCGACAACGGTGCCGCTGTAATCCTGTAAGAACCGCTCTAGCCAATAGACACTCTCGGCATCGAGGTGGTTTGTGGGCTCGTCGAGGAGCAGCAGGTCAGGCCGGCTCAGTAACAGACGGCACAGTGCGACACGTCGACGCTCACCGCCAGACAGTGTGCTGACATCGGCATCGTCGGGTGGGCAACGAAGCGCATCCATCGCGATCTCGACGTTTCGATCAAGGCTCCACGCATCAGCTGCGGCGATTTTGTCTTCGAGTTCAGCTTGCTCTTTGCCGATCTTGTCGTAGTCGGCGTCTGGGTCAGCCCATTTCGCCATCACCTCGTTGTAACGATCGATGAGCGACTGAACCTCGGCAACACCATCCATGACGTTGCCTCGGACATCTTTATTGGGGTCAAGTTCTGGTTCCTGAGCGAGGTAACCGACGGTGAACCCAGGCGTGAGTCGAGCTTCACCGGAGTAGCCATCATCAAGCCCCGCCATGATTTTCAACAGACTCGACTTACCCGAACCATTCGACCCGATAACGCCGATTTTTGCCCCGGGGTAGAACGACAGCGAAATGTTCTCTAGGACCGTCCGATCGGGGGGGTAGTGGCGGGCAAGTTTGTAACAGGTGTAAATGAACTCATGAGCCATGCGTTCATGAGGCTAACGCCGTCGCTCAGAGCCACGCCGCTCGAAGCGACCTCGTCGGAAGTCACATCAGCGGTAGATGGGTTTGAGTGGCATCGTTATGCACGAGCAATACGATGTGCACATGACACCTGATGTTGTCGATTTCACAGCAGCAGACGCTCCTGAGCGTTTCACTGAGAGCCTTCGAACCACGGGATTCGCCGTTGTGACGAATCACCCGTTGTCGTGGGAACTTGTGCAAAGCCTCTACGCCGAGTGGGAAGAATTCTTTACGAGCGGCGCAGCCGAGGCGTACACGGTCGGCCCCGACAACCAAGAGGGGTATTTCCCGCCAAAAATTGCCGAAACAGCAAAAGGCAGAACCGTTCGAGATCTCAAAGAGTTCTTTCACGTGTACCCGTGGAGCGACAAGTATCCGTCAGAGGTCTCCGATGACGCGATGAGATACCGAGATATTGCCACCGATGTGGCGTCGACTCTGTTGGGTTGGGTTGATGCGAATATCCCGTCGGAAGTCGCTGAAAAGCTCTCGCGGCCGGTCGCCGACATGCTCACAGGAAACTCCCGTACCCTGCTGCGGATTTTGCGGTATCCGCCGCTCGAAGGTGACGCACCCGAAGGAGCCGTGCGTGCCGCGGCCCACGAAGACATCAACCTGTTGACCGTGCTTCCAGCCAGCAACGAGACAGGACTCGAACTGTTAGGTGCAGACGGAGAGTGGTACGAGGTTCCCTGCGACCCCGGATCGATTGCAGTGAACTGTGGGGAGATGCTCGATCGCGCAACCGAGGGTTACCTCCCGGCGACAACTCACAGAGTGGTGAACCCAACCGGAGAGGCTGCACACCGTGCTCGTATGTCGATACCGTTGTTCCTTGCTGCTGCCGACGATGTCATCATCACCGACGGTCGAACCGCAGAAGAACTGCTCGCCGAACGAATCGCAGAACTCCGAAGCCAAGATTCCTCAGATTGATTTCGCGCCAGTACGCTTGCCAGCGTGTCTGAACCCCCCGCAGCATTCGGAGCCAACTCATGGCTCGTCGAAGAAATGTACGAGCGTTTCTGCGCAGACGCTGATTCGGTTGGAGACTCGTGGAAAGAGTTCTTTTCTGACTACCGGCCAAACGGCCAAACGGCAGTAGAGACAACCACACCTACTTCGACACCATCGCCGTCGGCCGACGCGGTTACGCCGCCGCCCGCCGCCCCTGCAACACCGCAGCCTGCGAGCGTCTCGAACGCGACGACACCTGCCAGCAATGGTGAAGCACCCGAAGTCGGCACACCTATTCGCGGCGTTGCGGCACGAATCGTCGAGAACATGGAGAACAGTCTCTCGGTGCCGACCGCGACAAGCTTCAGAAATGTGCCAGCGAAGCTGCTAGAAGTCAACCGCAAGGCAATTAACTCGTACCGCGAGCGCACCGGACAGGCAAAGGTCAGCTTCACCCACCTCATCGGCTACGCAATCGTCAGGGCGATCGCAGATGCCGCTCCCAACATGCGAAACGGGTTTGTGGAGGGCGCAGATGGGAAGCCTCACCTCATCAAGGCAACATCGGTCAACATGGGCCTGGCCGTCGATGTCGACAAGGGCGACGGAACGAGATCGCTCGTTGTGCCCGTGCTTCGTGATGCCGACACCATGTCGTTTGCGGGCTTCTTGGCCGCCTACGAAGAGATCATTCGGAAAGTTCGCAACAACAAACTCACCGTCGACGACTTTCAGGGCGCAAACATCACCCTGACGAATCCGGGAACGATCGGAACCGTGCAGTCAGTTCCTCGGTTGATGCCCGGTCAAGGCGTCATCGTCGGAGTCGGCAATATTGATTACCCGGCAGAGTTTGAAGGCGCCGACCGAACAAACCTCTCGTCGTTGGGAATTTCCAAGGTCGTAACCGTCACCAGCACCTACGACCATCGCATTATCCAAGGAGCCGAGTCTGGGCTCTTTTTGAAGCGTGTTCACGAGTTACTGCTCGGAGAGCACAACTTTTATGTCGATATTTTCCACGCCCTTGAGATTCCCTATGAGGCGGTTGAGTGGGAAAACGACACCAATCCGATCGACCGTGAAGAGGCGATGCTCGCCAAGCAAATGGCAGTTGCAAAACTCATTCGCGTCCACCGGGTGCGTGGCCATCTCATGGCCGACCTCGACCCACTGAAATGGAAAGCGCCCCGAACCCCGAAAGAACTCGATCCCGCAACCTACGGCTTGACCATCTGGGACCTTGACCGTGAATTCTTGACCGACAATGTTGGCGGCAAACCAAAGATGCGTCTTGGCGATCTACTCAGCGTTCTGCGCGATGCGTATTGCAGCAAGATCGGCGTTGAGTACATGCACATTCAGAACACTGAAGAACAGGAATGGATGCAAGCTCGCCTTGAAGGTTCGCCTGTTCAGTTCGAGCATGATGAGAAACTTCGGATTCTTGAGCGACTCAATGCGGCGGAGGCCTTCGAACGCTTTCTCGCAACGAAGTACGTCGGCACAAAGCGGTTTGGCATTGAAGGCGCCGAGAGCGCCATTCCGATTCTTGACACCATCTTGTCGAGCGCTGCCGAGGCAAACCTCGATGGGGCTGTGATTGGTATGGCCCACCGGGGTCGCCTCAACGTGTTGTCGAACATCATGGGCAAGAGCCACGAAGCCATTTTTGCCGAGTTCGAGGGGCACCTCGATCCGAGCACTGTGCAAGGTTCCGGCGACGTGAAATACCATCTCGGCGCCACCGGGCACTACACGAGCCCGAGCGGCGCGCATATCGATGTCGAACTTGCGGCAAACCCAAGTCACCTTGAAACCGTCAACCCGATCGTGATGGGAATCGCCCGATCACGCCAAGATCGAATTAATCCTCCGCTTTCGTACTCTGTTCTGCCGCTGCTCGTTCACGGAGATGCTGCATTCGCAGGCCAGGGCATCGTCGCTGAATGCTTGGCGATGAGCGATATCAGTGGATACCGCGTCGGTGGCACCATTCACCTCATCATCAATAATCAGATCGGGTTCACGACCGCCCCACAATTCGCGCGATCGTCGCTGTACTGCTCCGATGTTGCGAAGTCGATTCAGGTTCCGATTTTCCACGTGAACGGTGACGACCCAGAAGCGTGCGCTCGAGTGGCACAACTCGCATGGGAATATCGGCAGACATTCCAGAAAGATGTCGTCATCGACATGGTCTGCTATCGGCGCCATGGTCACAACGAAGGTGACGACCCGAGCTACACCCAGCCACTCATGTATCGGGCGATAGCCGAACGTAGAAGCGTCCGAAAGTTGTACGTCGAGACCCTGGTGACCCGAGGCGACATTGACGTCGATGAAGCAGAGCAGGCACTCACCGACTTCCAAACAAAATTGCAGGCCGCGCTCGACGAAACCCGGTCAAAAGCCACCGAACCGTTTAAAGCGCCACCACCACCGAACCCGATTGGGGTCCTTCCTCCGATCCCAACCGGAGTTGATCGACCGCTGCTCGACCGGGTGTTCGACCGCTTGACCGACTACCCCGAAGGGTTCACGCCACACCCGAAACTCGCAAAGCAGTTCGAGGGCCGTCAGCAACTCTTCGAGGAAAGTGGAGAAATCGACTGGGCCACCGGTGAGGCTCTTGCGATTGGCTCGCTCCTTCTCGACGGTCGCTCTGTGCGACTCGCAGGTGAAGATTCCCGCCGCGGAACGTTCAGCCAGCGCCATGCATCACTCGTCGATTACGAAACCGGCGAACAGTGGATTCCGCTTGACACACTCACCGACGAAGACACCAAGTTCTGGGTGTACGACTCGTTGCTCAGCGAGTATGCAGCGCTCGGGTACGAATATGGGTACGCGCAGGCGAACCCATCAGCGCTCGTGATGTGGGAGGCGCAGTTTGGCGACTTCATTAACGGTGCCCAGATCGTGATCGATCAATATCTCGTCGCAGCTGAAGACAAATGGGGCCAACAGAACGGGCTCGTGCTCCTCCTCCCGCACGGTTACGAAGGTCAGGGACCAGAACACTCCTCGGCGCGAATTGAACGCTTCCTTATTCTGGCGGCCGAAGACAACATCCAGTTGTGCAACGCAACGACAGCTGCGCAGTACTTCCATCTGCTCCGACGGCAAGTACACAGTGAGCGGCAGACCCCTCTGGTGATCTTCACACCGAAGCAGGGGCTTCGGATGCGCCAAACCCGTTCGCACATCGACGAACTCACCACTGGGTCGTTCAAAGAAGTCATCGACGACCCGCACGTGGAAGACAGAAATGCGGTGCAACGCATCGTGTTCTGCTCAGGGAAGGTCGCCTGGGATGCCATGGCTGAACGAGACCAGCGCAATGCCCCGGTAGCGGTAGTGCGCGTTGAGCAGTTGTACCCCCTCCCAACCGAGCAGATGTTTGGTGTGCTGGAGTTCTATCCGAACGCCCGTGAAGTCGTCTGGCTCCAAGAAGAGCCAGAGAACATGGGAGCGTGGAAGTTCATCGAGCACCGGTTCTGGAGAGTGAAAGAGCGCGGGTACGACTTCCGTCATGTCGCCCGATTCGAATCGGGCAGTCCAGCGACCGGATCAAAGACAGTGCACGATCAAGAGCTCGCCGATCTCATGGACGCACTGTTCTCCGGCCTCTAAGACCACTCAGCGAACCAACACGGTCGGTCGGCGACTAGCGTTTCACTATGCGCCACAGGGGCCGGCGATGAGCAACACACAGATCTCTACACGAGAGGAGCTCATCGACCACGTCGTCGCGGCGAGCAACTCCGGCTCGGCAGAAATGGTGCTCGAGGTGGTGCAGAGGGTTGCACCGGAACTGGTTGACCGATTGCTGCACGCCGAAATAGCGAGTCCTGCAGCAACTGCTCTCGGATCAGGAATCGGGGCATCCCCGGGTGCTGCTTCTGGCGAGATCGTGACATCAGCTGCACACGCTCTGCAGAAATCTGATGAGGGTCGGTCGGTCATTCTGGTGCGGCCGGTGACCACGCCCGACGATGTGCTGGGAATGCAGGCATCGGTAGGGATCGTCACCATGCACGGAGGAATGTCGAGTCACGCCGCGGTTGTGGCTCGAGGGTGGGGAATTCCTGCCGTCGTCGGGTCACCCGATGTCGAGGTTGACGGCTCGACGGTGACGATACACGGCGTCGAATTCACCGAAGGCGACATCATCTCGATCGACGGTCGCGCCGGAACGATCTATCGAGGAGCAATCAATACCGATCAACAGCAGGTCCCCCCTGAGTTGTGGCAACTGCTCGATTGGGCTGACACCATCACCAACGGAGTCGTATCGATCCGTGCCAATGCAGATACCGGACGCGATGCTCAACGGTCGCTCGAGCACGGGGCAGTCGGTATTGGGCTTTGTCGAACCGAGCACATGTTTCTCACCGATGATCGACTGCCGATCATGCGGTTGTTCATTCTCAGTGACGACGCCGAAACCCAAGAGGGCTTCTTGAACGATCTCGAGCAGGCACAAGAGCGTGACTTCGACGAACTGCTCGATGTCATGGGGGAGCGTCCGGTCACCATTCGACTTCTCGACCCGCCGCTGCATGAGTTTTTGCCGGAAGCGGATGAACTGTTTGTCAGCCAGGGAGCGGGTGAGTTGAATGACGAACAGAACAAACTTCTTCACGCTGTCGTGAAGCTTCGCGAGATGAACCCCATGCTTGGAACCCGTGGCGTACGCCTCGGGGCGGTCCGTGCAGGACTGTACGAGGCTCAGGTGCGCTCCCTGTGTCGGGCGGCTCTCAACGCACTCAGTGGTGGCTGCCGTCCGAAGATTGAGGTCATGATTCCGCTTATCAATGATCCGGCTGAGTTCAGGCTCGCCCGAGAGTGGGTGCGAGGCGCGCAAGCCGAGGTTGACCCCGAGGGGATGCTCGACGATTCATTGACGGTTGGAGCGATGATTGAGACCCCCCGGGCCGCATTGCTTGCGCGTGAGATCGCTCAAGATGCTGATTTCTTTTCGTTCGGAACCAATGACCTCACTCAGATGACCTTCGGACTCAGTCGTGATGATGTGGAGGCTCGACTGTTGCCTCGATACCGATCGCTTGGCCTCATCGACGACAACCCGTTCGAAGTGCTTGATCAGGTTGCGGTTGGAACTCTCATCGCCACTGCGATCTCAGATGCCCGAAACGAGAGGCCTTCAATCAACATTGGCGTCTGCGGCGAACACGCCGGCGAACCCCGTTCGATTGCGTTCCTCATTGGTGCAGGTTGCACCTCGCTGAGTTGCTCTCCGTATCGGGTGCCGGTCACTCGACTTGTGGCTGCACAAACGGTGCTGCAGTCGGGCTCGACTGTCGTGAGTGGAGAGTCGTTCTTTCGTGGCGCCTCGGCGACGGCGAACGCTCATACCGAATCGCCCCCAGACCAAACAACTGACGGAGGAGTTGACGTCGAGTCGATCACCGACATCGATGTCCTTCGTGTGCTGCGCCTGCGAGGATTCGCAACGGGCGACGGGCTTCGGCAGAGTATCGGTGTCGACCCTTCCCAAGTTGTCGAGCGTCTCGTCGCCGACGAGCAGGTGAATTTCATCGAAGCCCGCAACATGTACATGCTCGCACCGAGCGGCAGGTCTCGTATCGACGATCACCTTGCGGCTTCTGATCCAATCACCGAACTGAGCGATGCCTACGAATCTTTTTTGTCATTGAATACCGAGTTCAAACAGGTCTGCACCGACTGGCAGGTTCGTGATGGAGAACCAAATTCCCATGACGATGACGACTATGACGCAGCATGCATTGCACGACTTCGCGACGTGTACATGCGCTCAGAGCCGGTGATTTCTGAGATAGCAACTGCCGTGCCACGTCTCAACTTGTATCGAAGCCGACTCCTTGAAGCATTGACCGCGATTGACGACGGGCAGTCACAACGTTTCACCGGTGTGATGTGCGAGTCATTCCACGATGTGTGGATGGAACTTCACGAAGATCTCATCGTGCTGCAGAAGATCGACCGAGTGAGCGAGGGCAGTTTTTAGATCTCAGTCGGCAGCGGAAGAGCTCACCGCAACGAGATAGCAAGGAATTCTTCGAGCTCTCCGAGTGCCTGGTCAGCTGACACGACTTTGATGGTCGCCATCCCCATTGCACGAGCAGTTTTGAGATTGATGCCGAGGTCATCGAGAAACACAACTCGGTCGGCCTCGACCCCTGCGGTCTCGCATGCGAGGGTGTAGAAGCCGAGCTCAGGTTTACGAACTCCGACCTTCGAAGATTCGATGACGTGGTCAAAGATTTGCATTGCTGAAGAGACGTCAGAGCGATCTTCGACCGAACGATTGACGTTATTGGTGAGACATGCTTGGGTGAATCCGCTACTGCGAATGACATTGAGCGCGTTCATCATCTCGGGCCGAACGTTGCCGTAGAGGCAGCCAAGGACGTCTGCCCCTGGAACTCGATGGCCAAGCGCCTCAGACTCCGCAGCAAACAGATCATTAAAGACCTCAGCAGAGATCTCTTGTCGTTCAATCTGAGCCCAGGCATTGCTATCGGGATTATGGGTGTTCACCCCGCGAATGAAGTCCTTCGGAATTCCATGGGCCGCCTCATAGGAGTTGAAGGCATCAAATGGGCTTGTCGTGATCACCCCTCCAAAGTCCCAAAACACTGCATCAAATGGTCGATCTGACATGTTGCCTCCGAGAAAGACGTGGGGTTAGACAGACCCGACTCTACGATGAAGGTTGCGTTGCGGTGTAGTCCGCTCCCGATGCGTTGTCAGAGTTTGCCAGCACGGAGGGGCTACATGGAGACGCGTGCGGGCTTCCCCGCTCATAGCCCGAGTGCTTCGGGATGAAGAGGATTTTCATGACTACAACATCGGCAGCCCATTACGTGGTTGACGGCTCAAATATCGCTACCGAAGGTCGGTCGCGGCCAAGCCTCGAACAACTTCAAGAGGCGGTAACCACATTTATGGCAGACCACCCTGACGCAATGATCACCGTGGTGGTCGATGCGACCTTCGGTCACCGAATCGATGCTTCTGAACGCCCCGAATTTGATGAAGCCGTAGCGAACAACGAACTCGTTGCTCCTCCTGCAGGAGCGATTGGTCGTGGTGACGCATTTGTGCTCACCATCGCTGATCGCGCTGGGGCATCGGTGCTGTCGAATGATTCCTTTCAGGAATTCCACGGTGACTACGAATGGCTGTTCGACGAAGGGCGACTCGTCGGGGGGAAGCCGGTACCGCACGTCGGATGGGTATTCGTCGAACGGACACCTGTTCGCGGGCCGGTGTCGCGAAAAGCGACAAAGAAATCGAGTGCGCCAGCAACCAGCTCTCGTCGAACGGCAAGTAAGCGGGCGAGCGAGCCCATGCCAGTGCCGAAGAATCCGCCGCCCGGTGCGACAACCCGCACGGCGAGTGGCACGAAGCGCGCGTCGTCGACCGGGGAGGCCCGTAAGGCGGGGGAGCCGGTGAACGATCTCATCCCATTCCTTGAATTTGTCGAATCATCTCCCGTTGGCGCCCGTGTGGCTGGAGTGGTTGATCGTTACTCATCTCACGGCGCGTACGTGGCGGTGGGAGACGTGAGTGTGTATGTGCCACTTAGATCGATGGCAGATCCGCCGCCGAAGAGCGCGCGAGCTCACGTAAAGATCGGTGAGCAGGTCGACGTGACCATCGTTGGATTTGTTGCCGAACGTCGGAGCGTCGACGGAGCCTTTGATGGCGGCATCGCGAAAGAGACCACACGAGAAGAAGAGTCGTCAGAGCAGTCTGTGCCGGCAAGGTCGAAGCGAGCAGCACCGAACGCCCCGAAAACCAGCACTTCGAAAACTGCGGTGAAGACGCCGGCGAAGAAGGCGCCAGCAAAGAAAACGCCAGCAAAGAAGGCGCCGATAAAGAAGACCTCAGCGAAGAAGGCGCCAGCTAAAAAGGCAGGAGTCAAGAAGGCCGTAGCCAAGACGCCAGCGAAGAAGACTGCAGCCAAGAAATCTGCAGCGACCGCAAAGAAGGCGACCGCAAAGAACGCAGCGCCGAAGAACGCTGCCACCAAAACAACTGGTGCAAAGAAAACTCCGGCAACGAAAGTTGCAACGTCGAGTCGTTCACGTAAGGCTGACGAGGCATGATTCGACTCGCCACGTGGAATGTGAACTCGCTCAAAGCTCGCCTCGAACGGGTGACCGAGTGGATCGAAGATGTCCAGCCAGATGTGCTGTGCCTGCAAGAAACCAAAATGGCTGACGACGCGTTTCCCGGTCTTCATTTTGAGGCAATGGGGTACGAGTCTGCTCACTATGGGCAGGGCCGGTGGAATGGAGTTGCGATCATCTCCAAAGTCGGTCTCGCCGATGTCGTCACCAACTTCGCGGGAGATATCGAGCCCGATCCCGATGCTCGCATCATCACCGCAACCTGTGCTGACATCAGAGTGTCATCGGTGTACGTCCCCAATGGCCGAGCGGTTGATGACCCCCATTACGAGTACAAGTTGTCGTGGCTCGACCGTTTGCAGCAGCACTTGCAGATCGATACGTCACCCGAACGCGATGTGATCGTCACCGGCGATTTCAACATTGCGCCAACCGATGCCGACGTGCATGACCCGAACAAACTTGCAATGTCGACCCACGTGACCGAGGCCGAACGGTTGCGACTCACCGCGCTCGAACAGTGGGGACTTTCTGATCTTTTTCGTCACCACCATGAAGGGGAGCGACTGTTCTCATGGTGGGACTATCGCTCTGGTGACTTCCATATGGGTCGAGGTCTTCGCATCGACCTCATTATGGGGTCGCCATCGATGGTTGATCGCAGCAACTTCGTCGTCGTCGACCGGAATGCCCGTAAAGGGCCTTCACCGAGCGATCACGCCCCGGTCGTCGTCGACCTCACGTAGCCGCCATCTAGTCAGCGAGAGCGGTCTGGAGGCTCGGAAACAGCGTTGTGCACGTGAGATCGCCCCAACCGGTGATTTCGTTGAGACGTTCAGCGCTCGCAGGTTGCGCTTCGGCGATACGACGCATCATCCGGTCGCTACAGATTTCTTCAGGCAGAATTCCAGACCGAACCGCGGTCATTTGCCGCCACTCAGCGAGGCGACGGAGTGCATCTCGGCTTGTCGACGCTGCTGATGTGCTCATCGCCTCGGAGAGTTCGGCTGACGGTCCGGTGATCGCTGGCTCAACGAGGTCGAGTTGAGCCAAAAATGGTGTCACCGATCGTCGGTATCCATTGCGCCGCTCTGCCCACGAAAGATGGCATTCGCTGGTGGCTCGGGTGATCGCAACATAGAGCAACCGCGCCTCTTCAAGGGTTTCCTCTTTGGTCGTTGCGCTTCGATGAGGTACCGAGCCCGTTTCAGCTGCAGCAATCCACACGCGCTTCCATTCCCGGCCCTTCGCCGCATGAAATGTCAGAACCTCAACGCCACCGCCTTGCTGAAACCCGAATGGATCGGCTGTTGTCATCCAGGAGGCGAAGGTCGCGCCGGTGCCATCTGGTTGCTCTCGCAAATACTCAAGGGCAACGGCGGCAACCTGTCGAGACGACACGGTTTCGGCTGGCCCAGACTCATCGCCACCGAGAGCACCAGCATCATCGTCAAGGATGTCATGAGCCCACGAACGCAAGGCCGAGGACGACGAGATTCGTCGAGCCTCATCGAGAGCCCTTCTGCCGGACGAATCTCCTCGAAAACCACGGGACCGAACCTCGACCCCCGCTGCGGAGAGTGCACGTTCAATTCGCGTGCAGTGCTGATGGGTTCGTGCGAGCACCGCAATCTCGCCATGACGAATTGCATGCTGTCCGGCCTCAGCGATGGAGCGGGCAATCCCTTGCGCCTCGTCACCTTCATCGGCGTAGGCCGTCAATGTGGGAACCGGGCCGTCGGGTTGGCTTGAGCGTAAGTCTGCTAGCAGCTCGGCATGTGAAAGCACATGAACACCGGCGTTCACAATCTGAGGTGTGCATCGGTGGTTGACCGGTAGTCGAATGACCTCCACGCCAGGGAAGCGGTCGTCAATTTGCACAAGCAATTCGGGGTCGCTGCCATTGAAGCCGTAAATCGACTGCGCAGGGTCACCAACGATGAAGAGATCGTCGGCGTCGGGGGTCCGCAATGCTGAGAGCAAGCGCTGCTGGATCGGCGTTAGGTCTTGTGCCTCGTCGACATGGATATGTCGGAAGCGCCAACGAATAGCTTCGGCATATGACGAGTCACGCTCAAGGTCGTTCGCGCATCGCACGAGGAGATCATCGAGGTCGAGCACACCTCGCGATGACTTCTCCCGCTCATACGCAGCCAACGCCTCGATGATGCGGGCAGCCCTCGAGGGGGGTTGGCGTCGAGATCTCGCCACCAACGAGTAGGTGTCAGCAGTAATGCCGCGAGCGCTCGCCCACGACATCTCTGTGAGAATGTCATCAAGTTGTTCGCGCGGCGTGTTGAGCGCAGCGGAGACGAGACGCGGTCGATCATCGACGACCATTGGCATCGGTCTGCCTTGGTCAGCCCATCGTTGACGAAGGAGCCCTAACGCAACCGAGTGGAACGTTCCAGCTTCGATGCGTTCGCCGAGACCGATATGTCGAAGACGTCGCCGCAATTCTCCAGCTGCTTCGCGAGTGAAGGTGAGCGCAAGGGTGTGGCGGGCATCGGCACTATCGGTTGCGATGCGATACGCAATTCTTCTTGTGAGGACACGGGTTTTCCCTGAACCTGCACCGGCGATCACTGCAACGAGTCGTGATTCAGTGGTGACTGCTCGACGCTGGTCTGCGTCCAAATCGGTGAGCAAGTCATGTGAATCCACCCCACAACGGTACTGTCAACTCCATGGCGTATCCGCAGAAACTTCTAAATCCGGGAGAAGAAGCCATTGTGGACCTTCATCCACACTGGTGGTTTTTCGTCAAAGAAGCCCTGTTTCTCATCATTTCTCTCGCCCTTGCCATCGTTGTTGCGTTGACGGCCGGAGATGGATCGATTGCTGGTGTGCTCACCTGGATCACCATCGTCTTGGTGATCATTGCAAGTCTTCGTTTCGCACTTCGTTGGGTGTCGTGGGTGACTACTTACTTCGTGGTGACAACCGATCGCGTCATCTTTCGAACGGGAGTGATTTCGCGGCGCGGCATCGAAATTCCCCTTGGACGCGTCAATAACGTGCTGTTTAACCAGTCGCTTCTTGAACGCTTGATTGGAGCGGGAGATTTGCTTATCGAGTCGGGTGGTGAGAGCGGGCAGCAAACATTCACCGATGTACGAAATCCTGATCGAGTGCAGAATTCCATTCACGCCGCAATCGACGGGCTTCGCAACTCATAGTCCCGACTTCTGCGCACCATCGGCAGAATGACACACTCAGCAGATGGCGCGAGTGTCGCTTCCTAGCGGAATCGAAATCGAATTCGAGGAATTCGGTGTGCGAAGCGATCCAACGGTGCTACTCGTCTCAGGCTTCACCTCGCAATTACTGGGCTGGGATGAAGGACTGTGCCATGAACTCGTTGCAAGCGGGCGGCATGTCATTCGTTTTGACAACCGTGATGTTGGGTTGTCCAGCCATCTCGACGGACAGGCCGTTGACGTAGAGGCGGTCTTCAACGCAACGTTTTTTGGCGGCGACTCGGTCGAGGTTCCCTACACCCTGTCAGACATGGCAGCCGATGCCATCGGACTTGTTGACGCTCTCGATTGCGAGGTTGTTGATGCTGTCGGTGTGTCGATGGGAGGCATGATCGTGCAAACCATGGCGATTGAACATCCGAGCCGTTTGAGGTCGGTGGTGTCGATCATGAGCACGACTGGTGGCCCAGGTGTTGGTCTTCCGACCGAGGCGGCACTCGAACAATTGTTGATGGAACCCCCAGACAACCGCGAGGAGTACATCGAGTCGTCGGTTGGTGCCAAGGTGTGGTCGTCACAACGGTATTTCGATCCTCAACGCGCCCGGGAGAAAGCGGCGGCAAACTTTGACCGAATGTTCTACTCGGAAGGTGCGACGCGGCAGTATGCAGCAATCATGGTGTCAGGTGACCGCACTGAGGCACTGAAGTCGGTCACCGTTCCAATGCTCGTCATTCACGGTTGGGATGACACGTTGATCCACCCTTCAGGCGGGGAAGCAACCGCAGCGGTAGTGCCGGGCGCCTCGTTGCTCATGCTCGACGATATGGGGCATGATCTTCCCGAACCTCTTTGGCCAGAAATCGTTAACGCAATCGTGGAGTTTGGCGACTCTGCCAACGCCCACACATCTGTAAACACTTAAGGAGCAATCACCATGTCAGGACCACTCAGCGGATATCGAATCCTTGAAATTGCCGGAATTGGACCAGGCCCCTTCGCCGCAATGATGTTGGCGGATATGGGAGCCGAAGTGATTCGTATCGATCGAGCACAATCGGTGAAACCCGGATCGACGGGACCTGTACGTGATGTGTTGCTGCGGAGTCGAAAGAGCATCGCCCTCGACCTCAAAGACCCGGAAGGTATTGCGATTCTTCTCGACCTCGTCGAAGGAGCCGACGCTCTGATTGAAGGTTTTCGGCCGGGCGTGATGGAGCGACTCGGTATCGGCCCCGATGTGTGTCACGAGCGCAATCCGAAACTCGTCTTCGGTCGAATGACCGGATGGGGCCAGACCGGCCCGTACTCCCAAGCAGCCGGCCACGACATTAACTACATCGCTCTCGGTGGCGCACTTGCGCACATCACCCGTGGTGGATCTGGCCCGGTCCCCCCACTCAATCTCGTCGGCGACTTCGGTGGCGGTGGAATGTTCCTCGCCTACGGAGTCGTTTGCGGGCTCCTTGAGGCGCAGCGGTCGGGCAGCGGTCAAGTGATCGACACCGCAATGGTCGACGGAACCGCATCTCTCATGTCGATGTTCTGGGGCATGGCCGCAATGGGCGCATTCGACACAGAGAACCCTGGGACCAACTTGCTCGACACCGGAGCCCACTTCTACGACACCTACGAGTGCTCAGATGGTAAGTGGATCTCTATCGGATCGATCGAACCACAGTTCTACGCGTTGCTGCTCGAACACACCGGGTTGACCGACGATGCTGATTTCCAGCGGCAGATGGACAAGAGCAAGTGGCCTGAGTTGAAGACTCGATTGACTGAACTTTTCCTCTCGAAAACGAGAGATGAGTGGTGCGCCATCATGGAACACACCGACATCTGTTTTGCTCCGGTGCTCACCATGCCTGAAGCGGCGCAGCACCCGCACAACGTCGATCGCGGAACATTCTGTGAGGTTGACGGCCTGATGCAGGCATCTCCTGCGCCACGGTTCTCTCGAACTGCTCCCGAAACGCCAACTCCGGGCGCCCGCCCAGGTGAACACACGAAAGAAGTTCTTCTCAGTTGGGGTCTCGATGCAGGGCGCATCGATGCTGCTGTCGCTGGTGGCGCCGCGGCACAAGCTTGATGACAACGGTTCGACTCGTTCGACACGGCCAAGCATCAGCGGGGTGGGGCATCGACCCCGACCCCGATCTTGATGACCTCGGCCGGTCCCAAGCAGAAGCGGTTGCTGCGAGACTTGACGATCTTGTCGGCGAAGCAACACCTGAGGTGTGGACATCACCCCTCCTGCGATGCAGGAATACCGCCGAACCATTTCGACAGCGCCGAGGGGTTGAGGCATTAGTCGAAGAGGCGGTGCGCGAAATTCCGTCACCGCTGGGAATGGCGACGAGCGAGCGAGCAGACTGGCTGCGGTCGGCGATGGACGGAACATGGTCTGATCTCGGCGGAGAATTTGTTGCGTTCCGAGACCATCTCGTCGAGCGCATAGCGGCAATCGAACACGACACCGTCGTGTTTTCTCATTTCATTGCAATCAACGCAATCATTGGGGCTTGCAATGGAGATGATCGTCTTGTCATTCGAACTCTCGACAACACGTCAATCACCACCGTCAATGTAACCGACGGCATCTTGACCCTTGTTGAGGGCGGTGCTGAGGCCGACACCATCATTCGTTAAGCCCGATGTCGCGCGGTGACACCCTGATGGCACACTGATGTGGTGCGGACGGCGTTGCATCATCTCTCACGACTGATCATCGTTGCAATCGCCGTGACCGGATGCGCATATCTCACTCCGCAAGATGAGACGTCGTCGGTTCCTGATACTTCCTCGTCATCGGGTGGTGACGTCGTCACTTCTCCGGCAGAAGAAGCGCCAGATGAGGCGCCGGATACGACCCAGAGCGTTCAAACGAGTGTCACGGCGACTCCGCCGACGACACCCACCACGACGATCCCGGAGCCGTTGGGAGTGGCTGAACTCATCCTCACCGCAGGTGGCCTTGGAGAGGCAGCATTTGGCAATGAACCCGACGCGGTCATTAGCTATGTCTCATCGATTCTCGGATCGCCGACCGAAGATTCGGACTGGACCACGCCCGAAACGTTCTTGTGTGCGGGCACGGTCATCCGGGAGGTGAATTGGGGCGTGTTGTCCCTGATGTTTGGAGATGAATCATCGAGCGCCTCGGGTCGCCCACATTTCATGTCGTATACCTACGGATTGATCGATCGATTGGGCGACGAACCGCAGGGGCTTGTAACGAGTGAGGGTCTCACCATCTCAAATACGGTCGCAACGCTGCTCGCTCGCGCCGATGCACAACTTGACGAGGGCGATGAGGAACTCGACATTCCTCCTTCATTCTTTTATGACCGCGAACCATTTCCTGTCACGGGCCTGTTGACCGGAACTTCCGATGAAGATGTCGTGTTAGTGATATTGGGAGGTTCAGGGTGTTTCGGGTGATGATGTCATGGTGAGAGAACTTCACGACCTCTTTGGGTGGATACTCATTTTTTCGAATGGGCTGCTCGGCCTTTGGTTCGTCATTGCTCAGCAATGGCAGCCTGCCCGAGTGAAGTGGATGTGGTGGCCTGTCATCCCTGCGCAGATCATCGTGGTGCTGCAGGCTGTGCTCGGTGCCGTGCTGGCGAGTCAGCCAGGTGTGGTGTTAGACGATATGCACGCTCTGTACGGGTTCTCCGCGATCGTGGCAGTTGGAATTCTCTACAGCTATCGAACAAGTCCGTTTATTCGTGACCGGCAGTACATGCTGTACGGAGTCGGCAGCTTGTTCATCATGGGTCTCGGTATCCGAAACTTTTTCGGCTGACCCGCTACTCGTTACTGCTTGACGATGGAGCCGCTGGAGGAATCAGCTCATTCAAGAAACCGAGCAGAAATTCTGATGGCACTGACCCTCGCGGAATCGGAACCACCAGTTGACGTTGCGATTCTTTGTGCATTGCCTGTCGGCTAAGTCGGCGCAACCTCATCGATTCACTTGCTTTGAGGTCAATCGGTGACAGTTTTGCGGTTCGACCTGCCGATTGGCTTCCGGTCACACTGAGATCGGTGATGCCGAGTCGCATGCACTCAATGCGAAGTCGAGCAACGACGAGCAGTGCTGCGGCGGGCTCAGGGATCGCGCCGTAGCGATCAGTCCATTCAGAAGAGATGTCGTCCACCTCTGAGAATGATGATGCTGCCGCAATTCTTCGGTAGGCCTCGAGACGAAGGTCTTCACGGCTGATGTAATCAGAAGGCAAGAACGCGTCAGCGGGTACGTCAAGGTTGAGTTCAACTACTGGTTCAGGGGTCTCGCCCTTCATTTCCGCAACCGCCTCGGTCACCATTTGGCAATACAAGTCGTATCCAACGGCTGCGATATGTCCTGATTGTGCTGCGCCAAGCAGGTTGCCTGCGCCGCGAATTTCGAGGTCGCGCATGGCGATCCTGAAGCCAGATCCGAGTTCGGTTGATTCGCCGATCGTGCGAAGACGTTCGTAGGCCTCCTCCGAAAGCGTGCGGTCTTGAGGATGGAAGAGATACGCATAAGCACGTTGCCCACTGCGGCCGACACGACCACGTAACTGATGCAGTTGTCCGAGACCGAGAAGATCAGATCGTTCGACGACCAACGTGTTTACCGTGGGCATATCGATTCCTGACTCGATGATTGTCGTGCAGACGAGCACGTCATACCGACCTTCCCAGAAATCGATGACGACTTGCTCAAGGGTTGCTTCATCCATGCGGCCGTGAGCGATTGCGATGCGAGCCTCCGGCACCAACTCTCTGAGACGAGCGGCTGACTGCTCAATTGATTTCACCCGGTTGTGGACCCAAAAGACCTGTCCTTCTCGGAGCAGTTCACGGCGGATTGCCTCGACAGCGACACGCTCGTCGTATTCGCCAACATGGGTAAGGATCGGTTGTCGGTCAGCCGGAGGGGTTTGAAGGAGTGACAAATCTCGAATACCGACCAACGACATTTCCAACGTCCGAGGAATTGGTGTGGCGCTCATTGTCAATACGTCGACATCGGTCGCAAGCGACTTGATGAGTTCTTTGTGTTGCACCCCGAACCGTTGCTCTTCATCGATGACAAGCAACCCAAGGTCTTTAAACGTCACTTGCGATGACAGCAGCCGATGAGTACCGATGACACAATCAACATCACCCGAAGCGAGGTCAGCGATGACCGACGCTGCTTGCTTGTCGGTCAAAAATCGCGACAGCACTTCGACTCGCACGGGAAAGCCGGCAAAGCGATCGCTAAACGTCGTGCCATGTTGAGTGGCAAGCAGCGTGGTGGGTGCGAGTACCGCGACCTGCTTACCCCCTTGAATCGCTTTAAAGGCAGCACGGATAGCAACCTCAGTTTTGCCGAACCCGACGTCACCACAGATGAGTCGATCCATCGGAATCTCGCGCTCCATGTCGGCTTTCACATCAACGATCGCAGTTCGCTGGTCGGGGGTCTCGACAAACCCGAATGCGTCTTCCATTTCAGACTGCCACGGTGTGTCGGGAGCAAAGGAATGCCCAGGTGTGTTCACGCGCTGCTGGTAGAGAACAACAAGTTCTTGGGCGATCTCTTGCACCGCAGAACGCACCCGTGATTTTGCTGAGGCAAAGTCGCTTCCGCCGAGCCGATGAAGCGAGGGTGCCTCGCCTCCCGAATATGGTCGCAAGACGTGGATTTGGTCTGAAGGGATGTAGAGCCGGTCTTCACCGCGATAAGCCACGAGGAGGTAGTCACGTTCCGCTCCGCCGATTGCCCGAGTCACCATGCCCTCATAGCGGCCGACTCCATGATGAACATGCACCACGTAACTGCCCGGCTTGAGGTCGTCAAACCCTGCGGTTCCCTGTCGAGGCCGTGCCCGTCGGCGCGATCGACGACGACCGGTGAGATCGGCTTCGGCGAGCACGCTGAGGCGAGCCCGTGGAAGATGAAACCCTCGATGAAGGGGAGCAACGGTGATGTAGGCGCCTGGCGCAGTGAGGTCGGTCTCTGCGCTTGCAATCGTGAACTCAAGTTCGTGATCGAGCATCAGCGAGCGAAGTCGCTCAGCAGACCCAGTTCCATCGGCCGCGATGATGACTCGCTCACCGGCACTCAGTAGTTCTTGTACTCGTGACACGTGACCAGAACCGTCGCCGATGATTGGTCCCCACCCAGTGCTTTCCACAAACGGAGTTTCTGGCCCTTCTGGGGTTGCATCGATCGTCCAAAACGAGCCAGTCGATGCGAGTAACCGGTCGGGCTCAGCATGCAGATGGGGGAATTGCCGATCAGGGTCACGAGCCCAGGTACCAGCGAGTGCGGCGGCGAGGTCAGCTTCTTCGGCGAGAAGATCATGAGCACGATCTCGCATACGGCGGGGCTCGATAAGGACAACTTTGCCGCGTTCGTCGACGAGATCGGTGAGCAGCAGATCGTCATCGGTCAACCAGGGGAGCCACGACTCCATTCCGTCAAAGTGCGCTCCCTCTGCGAGCCGTTCCCAATGCTCTCGGCCCCACGATTCGGTGGCGATGAGGCCTGCTGCTCGCTCTCTGACGCGTTCGTCTGGGGTCACTTCTCGCGCGGGGAAGATACGTACCTCGTCGAGGTCGGCGATCGATCGTTGATCATTGACAGAGAACTGGGTGAGTCGGTCGACGTCATCTCCCCACAGATCAATGCGGATTGGTGCATCTGCGGTCGATGGAAAAATGTCGATGATCGCTCCTCGGCGCGCAAATTCCCCTCGGTGCTCAACGAGTTCTTCGCGTCGGTATCCCGAGATCGAGAGTTGTTCGGTGAGAGCGTCGGCATCGATACGGCCGCCTGCTGAAACATGGATTGCCGAAATGGTGCGGGCACCGGGACCCAACCGTTGTAGGAGAGCCCGCACTCCAGCGACAATCACTCGTGGCTGGTGATCGGTCGATGTGAGCCTCCACAGCACCTCCATACGCCGGCCCATCGTTTCGACAGCAGGACTGACACGTTCGAACGGCAACGTTTCCCAGGCGGGAAAGAGTAAGCATTCATCTCGTCCAAGAAAATGAACAAGATCATCTTGTAGTCGAGCAGCATCGGTGCCCGTGGGACATGCAACGATAAGCGGCGACCGGTCAGAAAGATGAGCGAGCGCAGCAATACTGATCGGCCGTGCAACCTCGGTAATGGCGAGTCGAGCAGAAGGGGTGCCGAGCGCCACCGTGAGAGCCGGCTCATCACGAAGAAGTGGCGGCAGATCTCGAAGTGCGGCTGCGGTCGTTAGCGATGTCACCGCCGGTTCACCGACTGCATTGCCTTATCAACTCCGCGGGTGACGACGAGCTCAACGGCGTCAGCTGCGTCGACGACTCCGCTGTCGAGTTCTGCACGGCTCCGCTGGGGCACCTTTGACAGCACCCAGTTACCACCGCGGTCAGCAGATGGCGGTCGGCCCACACCGATTCGAACTCGAAGGAATTCATTCGTGCCGAGGTGCTGGGCGATGCTGCGTAGACCATTGTGTCCGGCGAGGCCCCCTCCCATTTTGAGGCGGGTATCTCCCGGTTCAAGATCGAGTTCATCGTGCACGACGATGAGCCTGCTCGAATCGGTGATGCCAAAGCGCTTGATAAGTGATGCGGCAGATTGGCCCGATTTGTTCATGAAGGTAACGGGGATAGCGAGCACGCAGCGGATGTCTGAGATGCGTGTTTCGGCAACGAAGGCATCATTCTTGCCTGCCTTGAAGTGCGCATCGATGCGGGTGCCGATGAGACGAACCGCGTCGTCGCCGACATTGTGGCGGGTGTTGGTGTACCGGTCGCCCGGGTTCCCAAGCCCGAGAATGATCCACTCGGGCGGAGTGTCACCAGACCGGCGACCTGAGAACAGGCCCACGAGAGCGATCAGTCGGCGTCTGAATCGCCAGAGTCATCGGAGCCGCCATCAGATGACTCGTCGGATGCCTCTGCGTCACCCTCTTCGCCCTCGCCTTCCTCGGCGGCTGGCTCTTCGGCGGCGACGCGGAGCGTGACGACGGTGACAACGGGTTGGTCTTCTGCGCTGACGGCGGTGACTCCGCTCGGCAGGTCAACATCGGAAACGGTGATGACGGTGTCGACCGTCATGTCGTTGATATCGATGACAAGTTCGTCAGGAATGTTACGTGGCGTCGTGCGAACTTGGATTTCCATCATTTGCTGGTCGACGAGGCCGTTATTCATTGCGACCTGCTTAGCTTCGCCCTCAAGGCGGACCGGCACGCTCACGGTGATTTCTTCGGAGAGATCGATCTGGATGAAGTCGACGTGAGCCACAGTGCGCCGCACTGGGTGTCGTTGCACTTCTTTCACGATGGCGGGGTACACATTGCCATCGACGGTGAGGTCAAGAATCGTATTCATGCCTGCCGTTCCTGAGAGGGCAAGGCGCAGATCTCGGCGGTTAACGGAGATGCTGAGTGGTTCCATGCCTTGTCCGTAGACGACGGCAGGGATGCGATCCTCACGGCGAATACGGCGTGATTCTGCACTTCCGGTCGTGCGACCGGCTTCGGCGATGAGAACTGAATCTGACATGGTGAGCCTCGAGTTACCTAGACCTCAGGATGAACTGGTGTGGCGGCAGGATTACCTCCACAGCGTCAACTGAGGTTATCGGCGACTTGTCAAGGCCACACCTGCAGTGCAACGGTTCTCAGACAAGGTCGTGCGCATCATTGGAGATCAACATCAAGTCGAGCACATCGGCGATCCCAACCTCATTGGGTGGAGGTGAGGTCAGGTGGCCTTAGGCGTAATTTTCGCCACTGAAGATTTCGCTCACACTCGTGTCGTCAAACACCGCAGATAGGGCTTGAGCGATGAGTGGTGCAATCGATAGCACCTCGACCTGTGAGAGCCGCTTGTGTTCTGGCAGTGGCAACGTGTTGGTGAGAACGAGCCGCTCAAGAGGTGATGCGCTGAGGCGCTCGACGGCAGGGCCTGAGAGCACCCCGTGGGTCGCCATAGCCCAGACTTCGGTAGCGCCTCGCTCGAGAAGAATTTCAGCAGCCGAGACGATGGTTCCGCCGGTATCGATCATGTCGTCGGTCAAGATGCACAGACGGCCGTTTACATCGCCGATGACTTCTTTTGCCTCGACGACATTCACCTGACCCTTCGGACGACGCTTGTAGATAAACGCGATGTCGGCCTCACAGTCGTGAAGGTGCTGAGCCATACGCTCTGCAACCTTGATACGACCCGAGTCAGGAGACACGATCACCGGAGCGTCGGGGGCGTGTTGGCGGATGTAGTTCTCGAGAACGGGTGCGGCGGTGAGATGGTCAACCGGCCCATCGAAAAAGCCCTGGATCTGTCCGGAGTGAAGGTCGATGGAAATGAGACGATTTGCGCCTGCGAGTTTGAACATGTCGGCTACGAGTCGCGCCGTCACGGGTTCGCGCCCTTCTGCTTTGCGGTCTTGGCGCGCGTAACCGTAAAACGGACATACCGCAGTGATGCGCTTTGCCGACGCTCGGGCTGCAGCGTCGATCATTGCGAGTTGTTCCATGATGGAGTCGTTCACCGAGCTGCCATCGATGCCGTAGTGGCTTTGCATGATGAACACGTCAGTTCCACGAACACTTTCAGCGAAACGTGGCCGGATTTCACCGTTCGAGAACTGGGTGATATTGGGGTCGCCTAAGGAGAGTCCGAGATGTTGAGCGACCTCACCCGCAAGGTCTGGATGCGTGCGCCCGGAGTACAGCGCAAGCTTCTTCGTTGTTACCTTCTCGAGTGACTCCACCTTGCTCCCCTCCGCGCCGAACGTCGACGCCGCCTTCATCCTAGAACGCCGGCCTGCCTCTCAACTAGGTCACAAGTGCGGAACACCGATATTCGACTCATCGGTGAGGTGGCTCAGCCGTTCTGGTGATCTCGGGCACGCATGATGTGCTCAACTTCTGCGAGTTGTTCGCGGTCGTTCACGCCCCGAGTTTCGTCTGGCTCGGTGCCGACCGACCCGACGTGTCCATCTTGAGCGAGTGCAGCAATCGCGTCGGTGAGGTAGTACTCGTGTTGGGAGTTATCGGTACTGAGTTCGCCCAGAGCGGGCAGCAATTTGGAATGGTTGAACACATAGACCCCGGCATTCCACTCTGTAATGAGCAACTCAGTCGGTGTGGCATCGCGCTGTTCGACAATTCGCTCGACAGAGCCATCAGTTTTGCGAACGATGCGCCCGTATCCGGTGGGGTCATCGAGTTCACTCGTGAGAAGAGTCGATGAGTGGCCGTTCGCAATGTGCTCCGACACCAGACGATTGATGGTCTCGGCGGTTAACAGCGGTGTATCTCCCGGAAGCACGATCACCGCGTCATCTGCCGAGGGCGCAGAGAGAGCGGTGATGCCGACTTGGGTGGCGTGACCGGTTCCGTGCTGCTCATGTTGCGTTGCGAACTTGATGTTGGCCCAGGTGGGCGCTGCTTGTTGCACGGTCTCTGCGACGAGGTCACCGCCGTGCCCGACAACAACAGCGATCTCATCGGGTTGGGTGACTGTGAGCGCATCAATGACGTGCAGCACCATCGCTTTCCCGCACACCTCATGCAGCGGCTTCGGCAGATCGGACTTCATGCGAGTGCCGGCCCCGGCAGCGAGAACGACGGCACGGAGGGTCATGGTTCCGGGGAGAGGACTCGAACCCCTACAAACGGCACCAAAAACCGCTGTCCTGCCAATTAGACGACCCCGGATCGCTCCCCATACGGTACCGCCTGATTCATCGGTCTCTGCGCCGAGCACCGCATCTCACAAAAGTTGAGTTTCACATCAACTGGTGCTCAGGAGCGTGAACAAGAGTTTGTGACGGTAGTGTCTGCAACCCTATGGGTTCGCTCGTTAAGAAGCGCCGCAAGCGCATGCGTAAGAAAAAGCACAAGAAGATGTTGCGACGGACGCGTCACCAGCGTCGCAAATAGCGCCGCCGCTTATATCGCTTTACTCGTGCGCACGACGCGCACAACAGCGCCCTCGCCGATCAGTTCGACGAGGGCGTCATCGCGCTCACCCTCCACGAACCAAGTGGCCCCGCTCCCTGCAAGTACGGGAACTAGGCCGGTGAGACTCATGATTTGTTCGCGCCACCAGTTGAGTTTCGGCTCAACATGCAGAGCAGCTGGTTCGAGGTCATTCAAACTCTCACCGGTGGGCCCACCAAGTTCATCCCACGCTCGATAGACCGCGGGAGTGCTGACGTGCAGCGGCGGTGCAACCAGTGTGAACGTGTGATCAAGATGTGGAAGAGGCTCAATGTTCTCGCCAATTCCGGTGACCCGAGCTCTCCCGCCGTGAAGACAAAATGGAATGTCGGCCCCAAGCGTGACCGTCGATGCCACGTCGGCGATACCAGCCCATCTCAGCACTGCCGCCGCATCTGCTGAACCCCCGCCGAGGCCGCCTCCGTGGGGGATGTTCTTTTCAAGACGAATTGACGCCGGACGTTGAGCAAACTCTGCGGCGGCGAGACAGAGATTGCTCGAATCGGTTGGAACACCTTCAGCAAACGGTCCGCTTACCGATAGCGAAGACGTTTCGGCCTCGGTGATCGTCAGTGTGTCACAGAGGTCAAGCGTGACCATTTCGGCATCGATGAGGTGGAAGCCGTCAGGGCGAACTCCGGTGACTTGAAGAGAGATAGTGAGTTTTGCGGGGGCGTTGACCGTGGCGCTCATGCCGAGACTGCTTTCGTAAGCGCATACCACTCATCTAGTGAGAGCGTTTCAGGGCGTCGTGCAGAGTCGATGTGGGCACTCGCAAACTGTTCCGGGTTGACAGCGGCACTCAGCGAGCGGCGAAGCATTTTTCGACGCTGACCGAACGCGGTCCTCACCAGCGAAAACATCGTGTCGACGTTCACCTCAGCCACGGTGTCTTTGCGGCGAATGTCAACGAGAGCAGATTCAACATTTGGCTGGGGCATGAAGACGGTGCGGGGGATGTGGGCAACCTTCTTGGCGAGTGCATAGTGCGCAACCTTGATGCTGACAGCGCCGTATTGTTTCGACCCTTCAGATGCGACGAATCGGTCGGCTGCCTCGTCCTGGACGAGGATCAACATCCGTGAAATCTGTGGCACCTCATCGAGCAGGTCGCAGACGAGCGGTGTTGCAATGTTGTATGGAAGATTGGCAACAAGTACCCAGTCGTCGGTCTCGACCACTGCATGCCAATCGATGTTCATCGCATCGGCCTCAATGACTGAGATGTTGTCGGTGGCGGCCACAATATCGCGAAGTGCAGCAACCATGCCTCGGTCGTATTCGATCGCAATAATGCGTGGTCGATACTCGTGAAGGGCGAGGGTGAGCGAGCCGAGGCCGGGGCCGATTTCAAGGACGTTGTCGGTCGATGTGATCTCGGCAAGCGCAGCGATTCGCCGAGATGTATTCGCGTCGATCATGAAGTTTTGTCCAAGATCGCGTCGAAGATGAAGATCGTGTGCTTCGAGTAGCTCTTTGATCTGGGACTTGCTGTGAGTCACCAGCGATACTCCACGGTGATGGGAGCATCGGTGGGGTCGCCGATCGCAGCAAATCGGTTGGGGTGCATGACGATGTCTGCGGCATTTTCATCGAGCACAAGGGCAGCGATGCAGGTGGTTGATCGGCTGTTGTCGAGATTGATGATGGTGACGAACATGCCGAGTTCAGCGCCTCGAGCAAAGCACACATCATTCGCTTCGATGCTGTAATCAAATGACGCCCTCCCTCTAAATGCGCTATTCGAGTCAGGGACAGCGATGACGGCTCCTCCCGCTGGAGGTGTCGTCACACTTCGATCAAACTGTGCAAGTCCAGGTTGACCGAGTGGATCTTCACTAGAGCGAGTTGTTGTCGGTTGCTCAACCGCAACGGTGCTGAGAGTGGAAGCGACATCACCTTCATCACCGGCATTAAAGAGAAAAGCCACGGGAACCGCCACCACGGTGATCGCGGCGGCGATCGCAATGCGGCGACGCTGAGCCCCCTGGCTGTCGATCATGTGAGACCAAACACGCTGCGAGTGTTTCGAGAGGTAGCGGCTGCGACGTCAAGTGCCGATTCGTTTCGCAGATCGGCAATCGCTGTTCCAACGGTCGCAACGTTGGCGGGCTGGTTCGGCTTGCCTCGAAATGGAACAGGTGCGAGGTAGGGGCTGTCGGTCTCGACGAGCATTCGGTCGAGAGGGCACGCCTGTGCTGCAAGTTGAAGTTCGGTTGCTGAGCGGAACGTCACGATGCCAGAAAAACTCACGTAGGTGCCTCGCTCGAGACAGCGCTCTAATTCGCTAGGCCCGCCAGTGAAACAGTGAAACACGGTGCGTGAGGGCACACCAGCGGAGTCGAGGATGTCGAATGTGTCGTCCCAGGCACTTCGGGTGTGAATGACCAACGGCAGGTCGCGATCGTGAGCGATCGCTATTTGTTCTTCGAATGCTGAACGCTGTTGGTCGCGCGGTGAGTTGTCGTAGTGGTAGTCGAGTCCCGCCTCTCCGATGGCGACGACGCAAGGCTCATCAAGAAGGTCGGTGATCGAGCCAACACCGTGACTCGCTTCATGGGGATGAAGGCCGACCGTGGCGAACACATCATCGTGATGACGGGCGGCATCGATCGCAGCGAGACTGCTATCTCGGTCACAACCCACGACGACGAATGCCTCAACTCCAGCCTCACGTGCCACGTCGAGAGCGGCGTGTGCTCCTCCAGGGGTGCGCTCGTCGTAGACGTGGCAGTGAGAGTCGATCCAGCGAGGTTGCGGGCGCTCGGTCATCTCAACTCGCAATGCGTGGAAAGAGCGGTGTGCCCTTTTCGACAGGGGCGCCGCCGGCGTAACCGCCCCACTCGACATCGGATGGGATGCGCTGATCGGTCACCGAGCCGCTAAGTCCAAGGCGTTGCCAGATGAGTTCGCTGGTCTGAGGAACAGCCGGGCTCGCAAGGATGGTGATAATTCGTAGTGCTTCGAGGGCGTCACCCATGACAGCATCGACTTCTGAGCCTGGCTCCGATTTCCATGGTTCGTTTGTTTCGAGATAGGCATTCGTTGCCTTGATGAGACCCCAGGTGGCATCGAGAGCCCGTGAAGGAGCGACAGCATCCCATCCGGATGTGGCACCTGCGACAGCACTCGCGGCGGCTTCTGCAAGGGGGGAGTCTGACCGGGGGGCAGGACCGACGCCGCCACATTTCTTTCCGACAACGGTTGCGACGCGAGCCGCAAGGTTGCCGAGATTGTTTGCAAGGTCTGCGTTGTAGCGACCCACAAGGCCTTCGAATGAGAAGTCGCCATCTGATCCGTATGAGGTTTCCGCGAGCACGTAGTAGCGGAAGCCGTCGACCCCAACGACGTCGATGAGATCGAGAGGGTTCACCACATTTCCTGTGCTTTTCGCCATCTTTTCACCATCGACAAGAAGCCACCCGCCGACAGCCCAACCCTTCGGAAGATCAACTCCTGCACTCATCAGCATCGCAGGCCAGTAAACGCAGTGGTGGCGAATGATGTCTTTGCCAATGAGGTGGTAATCGACTGGCCAGCGGTTGGTGTAATCGACCGACGGGTCTCCGAACCCTGTTGCCGACAGGTAATTCGTGAGGGCGTCAAACCAGACGTAGGCGACGTGACGCTCATCCCAGGGAAGTGGGATACCCCAGTCGAGACTCGTTCGACTCACCGAGAAATCACGCAAGCCGCCGCGGATAAGACCGAGCGCCTCGTTACCGCGAAATTCAGGCTTGATCACTCCGGGATGCCTGTCGTACCACTTCAACAGCCGGTCTTGAAAGCGGCTGAGTCGGAAGAAGTAATTCTCTTCTTCGAAATGGTCGACCGGGCGCTTATGGATTGGGCATACACCCCCATCGAGCAGTTCTTCATCAGTGAAATATTCTTCGCACGCCACGCAGTACTTGCCTGAATAGGTATCGAGTTCGATATCGCCAGCGTCATAGCAACGCTGGAGGAGTTCTTTCACTGCCGCGTAATGGCGTGGTTCGGTGGTTCGGATGAAATCGTCGTTCGTGATATTGAGGCGTGTCCATGCATCAGCGAACTTTGGAGCGATGGTGTCGCAAAATGCTTGAGGGGTCTGCCCTGCAGCGTCCGCGGCTTGACGAATTTTGAGGCCGTGTTCATCAGTGCCGGTGAGGTACATCACATCGTCGCCGAGCAGGCGATGCCAACGGCTGAGAGCGTCACCAACAATGGTCGTGTACGCATGACCAAGGTGCGGTTCTGCGTTGACGTAATAAATCGGGGTAGTGACGTAAAAGCCGCTCACCATCTAGACGCTACCGGTGTCACCATGTTGAGGCTCGGCATGTGAGCGGTTCGGTCGTGGGCGGTAGTTTCGACACTCATGTCGCACAACTTCGCTGAAGCAACGTCGGTTCGTCAGAGCAGCGCAACAAACGAATCGGGCGGGATGCGCTACGAGGCAACAGTCTTTGAAGGATGGGACATTCTCGGCAACACCAATGGTGGGTACCTCATGGTGATGGCCGCTCGCGCCATGGCAGATGCCGCAGGTCGACCGCCGTTGACGATCACTGCTCATTATTTGTCTCCGGGAGCGGTTGGCGCTCACTTTGTCGATGTCGCTGAAGTGCGCTCTGGTCGACGTTTTGCAACGATGACCGCAGCAGTGATCAATGTTGAAACCGGTCGCGAAGTCATCAGAGTGCTGGGAACATTCGGCCACCATGACCCTGACGGCATAGAGAAGTTCGACCGAACCCCGCCGGCGATCCCGGGGTATGACGATTGCGAGATCGACGTCGATGGCGACGACCCGAATGCCCAGCCAGTGCCAGAGCTCCAGCGACGATTGTCGGTGAGGTTGTCGCCGGATTCGATCGGATTCCGTTCAGGGAAGCCTCGAGGAGTAGCGGAAATTAAGGGATGGTTTGATTTTGCGGACGGCCAGACCATTGACCAGTACGGGTTGATCCTTGCGTCTGATTCCTTCCCGCCTGCGGTCTTCAACAGTGGAGTTCCCGTGAGTTGGGTGCCGACCGTCGAACTCACGGTTCACTTGCGAGGCCTTCCTGTGCCTGGTCCCCTCGCAGTCGCGTTTAGAACTCGATACATCTCAGGAGGGGTCCTCGAAGAAGATGGCGAGCTATGGGATTCGTCGGGTCGACTTGTTGCGCAGTCGCGTCAACTCGCTCTCACGCCGCGTCCGGCCTAAGTGGCTCGACGCGCACCCGCCGTCATGCCGATTGCGAACGCCCCCGCTGCGAGGCCGACAGCTGAGGCGATCATGAGGCCTCTGCGAGCAACCGTTCGGGTTTGTTGACGAAAATGTACGACGGGCCAGCCGTGTTGTCGGGCATGGCGTTCAAGGCGGCTATCAGGGTTGACGACCACTGGGTGACCAACGGCTGACAGCATGGGTAGGTCACTTGACGAGTCGCTATAGGCGTAGCACTGGCTCAAATCGAGATTGTCCCAACGGGCAAGATCGGTGATCGCTTCAACTTTGCCTTGCCCGTAGCAGAAAGGTCCGTCGAGTTCACCGGTGTAGACGCCATCAATAACGCGACCTCGTGTGCCGATACCTCCGGTCATTCCGAGTGAAAGCGCCAGGGGTTCAACGATTTCTGTCGGAGCGGCCGACACGATGAAGGTGCCCCTTCCGGCCTGGCGGTGAAGGTCAAGTAGTCGGCGCGCCTCGGGACGAATTTTTCCGAGCAGTGTGGGGATAACTCGTTCATTTAATGATTGAAGATCGTCTTGACGTTGTCCTCTAATGAAACCGAGGATGCGATCTCGTGCCTCATCTGCCACGTCGCTGCCATGGTCACCGCGAAGTTTGAACAACGCTGCGGTCACTGCATCGCGAACAAGCTCGGTGGTCGGCATGAGGTGGGCGGCACGCCCCGCAAGAGCGAGCGTGAACGCCGATGAGCCGCTGATGAGGGTTCGGTCAAGGTCGAAGAAGGCAGCACTGGGCCCAGGTGTTGCGAGGTGGAGATATTCACTCATGGTGTGTTCATCTCTTGAGGCGAAGGTGACTGTATGACGAGATCGTAGGCCTGCCGTCGCGGAATCCCGAGGCGTCGCGCCACATCTGCGGCCGCGTCACGACGACTTAGGCCCCGGGATAAGGCCTCCTCGAGAGCTTCGCGGATCGACTCTTCGGTCATCGCTTGCTGTTCGCGTGGACGCCCTGCGATGACGATGACATATTCACCGCGTGGTTCCTCGAGGCGAAGCTCAGCGAGGGTTGACCGGATGGTCTCTTCGTGCAGTTTCGTGAGTTCACGACTAATGCTGATCTGTCTGTCGCCGCCACAGATTTCGGTGAGGTCAGCAAGCGTTCGAGCGATGCGGTGTGGGGCCTCGTAGAGCACGATCGTTCGGTGTTCGGCTGCGATATCGGTGAGGCGATCGGTTCGTTCTTGGCCGCGCCGTGGCAAAAAGCCCTCCATGACGAAACGTTCGGTGGGGAGACCGCTTGTAATAAGTGCACTGATGGCGGCGCAGGCTCCGGGAATGGCGCTGACGTTGGCGCCGGCATTGATTGCGGCGTGCACGAGGCGTTCGCCTGGGTCTGAGATACCGGGCGTTCCGGCGTCAGAGACGACAGCGACGTCATGCCCAGCGGACAATTCGTCGACGACTCGTTTGGCGAGCCGGTGTTCGGTATGTTCGTTGCATACCGCTAGAGCCCGAGCGGTAACACCGAGGTGCTGCAGCAGCCGACCGGTTCGTCGAGTGTCTTCGCAACACACGAGTGCAGATTGTTCGAGTGTTTCTCGGGCGCGAGGAGTGATGTCTCCTAGATTGCCGATCGGTGTGGCGACGAGCCATAGAGTGCCGGTCATTGGCTCTCCGATGTGTTGGGTTGCTCGCCTCGAAATTCGATTTCATCGCCGACGTGAAGCCCCCAGCGAGAGAAGGCCCCTGATTCAGCCTCAACGACGTACGCAGCACCGATGACGGGCATGCCGAGGCGATTTCGTCGCATCCGCTGTGTCTTGATGACGGTCCCATTTCGGTCGACAAATGCGACGTCGATTGCGAACTTCATGCCAATGGTGTGCACCCAGTTACATGGCTCGATGACGAGAGCTCCTGAAAACGAGGTGCGGCCAAGTAGGCCCTTGCGACGTGATGATGGGTCGCTAGCACGTTCTGCTGAGGCGAGCACACGAGCGCCACTGACGATCCATCCCACGACACCAGTGTGGCAGGAGGTGATAGAGAAATCGACGGATCAGACGTTGAAACGGAATTCCATGACATCGCCGTCGCTGGCGATGTAGTCCTTTCCCTCTAGGCGCAGTTTGCCTACGTCTCGTGCCGCATTCCATGAGCCGAGTTCAAGGAGTTGTTCCCATTCGATGACCTCAGCCCGAATGAATCCCCGCTGGAAATCGGTGTGAATGCGTCCGGCGCAGACCGGCGCAGTTGAACCTTTGCGGAACGTCCATGCGCGTGACTCTTTGTCTCCGGTGGTGAAAAAGGTGCGTAATCCGAGAAGGTGATAGGCCGAACGCACCATCCGGAACAGCGCTCCCTCGCCAAGCCCCAGGCCGTCGAGCATTTCTGCACGTTCTACTGGGTCTGAAATTGCTGCAGCTTCAGCTTCGAGCTGAACGCACATACCGATGACTTCAACATTGTCGCCGGCGTCGTTGAATGCTTCGGCGACCTTGTGCTCCTCGGCAGAAATGTTGTCGAGTTCGTCTTCACCAACGTTGACCACAGCGAGCACTCTGCGATTTGTGAGAAGGAAATACGGCTCAAGGGTTTCGCGGATTCCGTCGGACAGTCCGGCTCGGTATAGAGGCCTTCCATCTGACAGTGCCTCGTTTGCTGCGCGCAGTGCGTCGAGTTCATCACCGAGCCCCTTGTCAAGCTTTGATCGTCGCTCAACATCGGCAAGGCGCTTTTCGACTGTCTCAAGATCGGCGAGGGCGAGTTCTAGTTCGACCACTCGGAGGTGTTCGAGAGGATCTGATGGTCCGGGAACATCGTCATCGGCGAATGCTCGGAGAACAAACACGATGGCATCAACTTCCCGAATGTTCGCAAGAAACTTGTTGCCGAGCCCCTCACCTTTGCTCGCTCCTTCGACGAGGCCACCGATGTCGACTACTTCGACGGATGCGTGAATCGTATTTTTTGATGATGACATCGCAGCGAGGCGGTCGAGACGTTCGTCGGGAACTTTCGCAACCCCAATATTGGGATCTTTTGTTGCGAAGGCATATGGCGCAGCGAGCGCACCGCCGCCGGTGAGCGCGTTGTAGAGAGAACTTTTGCCTGCATTAGGCAGACCGACGAGACCGAAACGTTCCATGAGTGTCAGACGCTATCGCTCGATCATTTAACCGCTGAAAACTGCAACGCCCGGGACAAGCGGGGGGGTTGCTCGTCCCGGGCGTCGATTCGGTGTCTGTGGGGGGATTTGACACCGGGCGAGGTGGGGGAACCTCGCCAGATCTTTGTCGCTCTTTTACTCGCTGGGTGAGTCGTTCTCCTCGGCAAGTTGCGCACGAATATCGTCCATATCGAGATTGCGGACCTGACCAAGCAGGTCTTCAAGGGCTCCTTTCGGGAGCGCTCCGGGCTGAGCGAAGAGTTGTATGCCGTCTCTGAAGATCATGACGGTCGGTATCGACATGATGCCGAGTGAGCCCGCAAGTTGCTGTTCGGCCTCGGTATCTACTTTCGCAAATGTGACATCAGGGTTTGCGTCAGAGACCTCTTCAAAGATTGGTCCAAACATCTTGCAAGGACCGCACCATTCAGCCCAAAAGTCGACAATGGTGATGCCCTCGGCGGTGACCGTTGACTCAAATGAGTCGAGGGTGAGGTTAGTTGTCGACATAAGTACTCCGTTCGGCTGATGTGAGAAGCCATCTATGCCAACACCTGCTCTGCTCATTTCATTCCAACATCTCTCATTTCATTCCAAACATCTATGGAATTTGCGTTGAACTACCTCACGGCGATTCGACAGGAGTTGGTGGTCTTGGGCGGTTTGCTTTGAAGGAGGGTGGGAGATCTCGTGATCAGCCGTAGAGTTTTGTCCCTATGTCAAAGAAGACGAAGAAGCGCAAAGCTCGCCTGCGTCGCTCAAAAGCGAACCATGGGAAGCGACCCAACATGGGTCGTGGCTGACGCGCTTCGGTGAAGCCTGTTCAACTTTTTATCGGCGGTTCCCCTTCTCCGTGGGGTCTCGCTGGGCTATCACCTCAAGGCTCGCCAGCCGGATCTTTGGCCTCCACGGCGAATGCAGCTTTGGTCTGGCCGTTGGAAGAGTTGCCGTCGGGAGCGTTAGAAATTGCATTTGACGGCGTTCAGTCAGGAGCTGATCTTGACGGCATCGAATGCGCCGAATTTATTTCGATCCCGGACGCTCTCGAGTCATCCGATTCTCTGATCGATCACGTCGTGTTGATGACCAACAATCTTGACCGCACGTGCGAAGCGGTGACAGAAGTGACCGGGTGCCCACTAAAGCGAGTGCGAGAGGTCGGAGAAATCCGTCAAGGATTCCATCGAGTCGGCGAAGGTGGTGTCATCCTTGAAGTCGTTGAACGAGCTGATGTTTCGCGCACGTCGCTATGGGGGCTGGTCATTGCCACACCGTCATTTGACGACCTTGTCCAAGCGGCGGGTGATCTTGTGAGTGAACCCAAAGATGCCGTGCAGCCGGGTCGCAGGATTTCGACGGTGAAGGCCAGTGCCGGACTTGGTATTCCCGTTGCCTTGATGACCCCGTGACTTTTTGTGCTCGCCGCCGAGATGATGGAATCGCAACCATCAGGGCGATTACGTTTCATCACTATGCGAACACCGTTGTTGTTGCTCGTGGCTGGTGTGGTCGCAGTTAGTGGCTGTTCAGGGTCGCCGGCTGCCGTGGGTGTTTCAACCACGGTGGTTGAGATCGAAGCGACCTCAACGACGACATTGGCTCCGACGACAACGACAACAGTACCTGTCGTTGCCGGTGACTGCACTGTGTCATCAGTCCTTAAAATCGGTGTGAACTCAGAAGAAGTTCGTTGTCTTGAGCGTCATCTCATAGATCGCGGGTGGCTCACGCAAACTGCAGACGCGGAGTTCGATGAACAGACGCGCATCGCGGTGAGGACGTTTCAGGCGAACCATGACCCCAAGCTCGGGATACTCATTGACGGAATTGCTGGTCAACAGACCCTCGAGTTGCTGCAGTTATGGCTCGAACCACCACCCCCAGATCCTGATGAATCGACCTGTGAGGGTCTCGGCGATGGCGCAGTAATCGACCGCGAGTATCAACGGGCGTGGCTGTGCGCTGGCGGCGCGATTTCTTATGTGTTCCCGGTGACGACGGCGTGGGATCAGCCTGATCCGGGCGACTACGAGGTCGTTGAACGCAGCCGCGAGGCGTCGTCAATCTTGACCGGCTCATATTCGGAGATGTCACATTTCGTGGTCTTTACCTACGGCAAATTCCAAGGTGCTCGGGTGGGATTCCACTCGGTTCCGATCTACCCGAGTGGGGAGTACGTGCAACCGCTCGACTCGGTCGGGACCTCCGAACTTCGTGGAGATACCAGTGGCTGTATTCGGGCGCTGCCTGACGACGCAGTGTTGATCTGGGACCATCTCGATTTTGGTGCAACTGTGAGAGTGATCTCATAACCACACTCCTGAGGCGACCCTCTCGGCACGTAATTCGTGTGCGATCAATCTCGGTCAGCTGATTGCTCTTCAAGCCATGTGGTGCCGTCAACACAATCGCTGGCGAGAGGACACCATCGGCAAGATGATTGCGGTCGTCGAACGGCAGAGCGACCCTCTAAGAGTTCGACGGCCCGGCCGATACCGTCGAGGGTTCGCCGCATCGCTGAACCGAGCGTCTCAATGGTGACCTCTTCGGGGACGGCACGGCCAGCATCGAGATAGAAACCTGCGATGAGCCGGGGAGGTATGCCAGTTCGCAAGGTCTCAAGCAAGGCATAAAAGCGGAGTTCGTCCATGTGGTTCGGCCAAGCCCCTCCGGTTTTGAGATCGATGATGACTTTTCGACTTTCACCGTGTTCAGCACGGCCGAGCGTGAGATCACTTTTTCCGCCGAGAACAATCGGACCAGTTTCTGGCCAGCGGATCGATGACTCGGCAACCGGAATAAAACTTTGTTGCAGGGGAGGGAAACTCTCGGTGAACTTCACGACCCGGTCAGTGGCCGCGTTTCGAAGATCGGCGCGGTCGCCTTCGGTCATTGCATTCAAGAAATCGCCGAGACTGTTTGGCTTTTCGCCAAGTCGTGCAATCGACTCGTCGACGAGAGTTGCCGGATAAGGGGCTCCCCGCCAGCCCGTGAGCAGTTCGATTGCGCGGTGGGCAACGGTGCCGATCGCGGTGGGGACATTCCACCTGAACTCTTCTTTTTCTTGGAAGTGCTCCTCGCAGCCGAGCACCGAGGTGAGCATGCCTTTGCTGATGAACAGTGTGGTCTCGAGTGCGGTGACTCGGGCGGTGAGGTGATCGAATGCATCGCTGAAGTCGGAGATAAATGAAGAAATCTGATCGCGATCGAATACCACTGGTTCGGAGGGGCGGCGAAGAAGACCGAGCGTGCGCTCCTGAGTTGGGTTGAGGCGACTCGACGTCTGCTCGTTGTCCACGAGAACGACGTTAGCGAGTGGCTGTGACACCCTTCAGGCAGAGTAGTTCTGATGTCGTCAGCCCATTCTTCCGATCGCTCCACTGCCCTTGACTTTGCAAGTGCAGTTCGCGTGATCGGAGCAACATTGCAGCGAATGGGGTTCTCGGCACCGGTATTTCGATCACCACCGAGAATTGTGGGCGTCGATCGCTCAATCCGTCGGCGTACCGGCGAGGGTGCTGGCGCCTCTGCAGTTGTTGCGGTGAGGGTGAAAGATCGTCCTTGGCCGGCTGTGGTCGCCGACCTTGTAGAGGGGGCTGTCGCGGTCCACTCGCTCATGTCACCTGAAGCCGATCGTGTTCGCGCCGCATTGTGGGCAGAACTTGAGCCGTTGTGCGCTGTAAGCACCACCACAGACCGACGCGTTGCGTAGGTCGCGATGTGGCCGCACCGGTCTATCGTGGAGGTGTTGCCCGGGTGGTGGAATTGGCAGACACGGGGGGCTTAAACCCCCCTGGCTCGAAAGAGCCGTGCGGGTTCAAGTCCCGCCCCGGGCACCGTCGCCCTGACCCCTTGGAGGTTGGGCCTTGCACCATGATGATCAGCCGTCAGACGTGACGCTCACCTGCTGAGGCGGGTGGTCAGGTAGCGGTCGAAGTCAAAGACGTTGCGTTCGAGGTACGACAGCGGTGCCCGATCGAACTGTGGTCGGTCGACACTTCGGCGGATCCCGGCGACCACAGGGTGATCCTCGCGGTTGACCTGGTCGATGAGAGCGCTGATGTCGGCGATAAGCGCATCAGGGTCGTCAGCTGCGGCAAGCGTTGTCGGAGCTACAGCGACCTGCCAGGCGATACGAACCTGATCGGTACCCATCGGTGTAATCATGAGAAACCACAGCCAATCCGGCTGAAGTTGGATCACGAAACCCGGAAAAATCGCTGCGAGCACAATCGTGCGGCGCCACTCACCATCAAGGCGGTCGTCGCCGTCGGCGGTGAGGTCGGGGCCATCGGCCTCCACTACTCGATGGTGGGCCCAGTCGAGCGTTCCGGGGTACATCTCGGTGTTCGCCGTGTTGTCGCCATTGGCACCAAAGCTCTCCTTGTGCACCTTGAACACGTGATACGCGTCCATGAAGTTCTCGACGAGGAGTTTCCAGTTGGTGGGCCACACGTCGACCTCATCGCGCACGGTCACATAGCTCTCCATGGCGAACCTCCCGACAATGTCGTGAAGGTCAGCGAGGCGGGGCCCGAGTGAGCCGGCATCCGGGTCAAGATTGACGAATACGAAACCGTTCCACACCTCGAGCCGAATCTCAGGCAAACGGTGGCGGTCGGGGTTAAAGGGAGCACCGTCAGCCTCGGTGCTCTCCGCCATGTAGGGGCCGCCAATCAGCGAACCGTCGTGACGATACGCCCAGGCGTGATACGGACAGGTGATACGAGTTTCGTTGCCGCAGCCTGTGAGCAGTTGCGCGCCACGATGGACGCAGACATTGTCGAAGGCCCTGATTGAGACCTCGCCGCGAATGACCACAATCGACCGCACGCCGCCGCCGACGACCGGCAGATCTGCACAGACATAGTCGCCCACCTCACTCAGGTCGGCCGTCCGAGCGACACACTGCCAATCGCCAGCGAACACCGTTGCGAGTTCGGCATCGAGAACCGCCTCTGACGAGTACGCCTCAAGGGGCAACATTCGCGCCTGCTCGAACGAAAGCGCAGAGTGCGCCTGAAGCTCATCAAATACCGACATGCACATCCTCTCCAATTCGACCGGGCAGAGTCGACGCCACAATTCGCCATGTTGATTCATTGCGAACCGGTTCGCAGATTGCAAACTCGACATCGAATGGAGATGTGGTCTCACTGCGATCATCGTTCACCACCACTGCGAGATCGCCGGCTACATACACCCGGTGACCGACATCAGTTCGATGCTCGATGAGGCGCTCTGTCGACCCGGGTAAGCGGTGCCATTCCTCAACGTAGGCACCACTTGGCGCCCGCTCAATCATGACCGAACCATCCTCGTTCCACTCCAGGAGGCCCGGCTCAGGAAACGCCGATATCGGATGGATAGCGATGTCGTCATGCCCACGGGTGTGCCACTCTGCGGTCGCTCGTCGAATGCCGTCACAACCCGTCTCGATCGAGGTGCAGGTGGTGTAGCCGGTACTGGCCTCGCACGTGAACGGGTCGTCGCTGTCGACCGGAATCCGAACATCGACCATCGTTGAATCAAGTTGCAGCCACACGACGAGCGAGTCAGTGTCGCTGGTGCCATCGTCGTTCACGATTGAGACCCGTTTCCAGGCGCCACGGAGTAGGTCGGGGACAGCATTTGGCACAACGGAAGCGTACGACGTCGATCAGACTTCGTAAACGGGGTGAAGGCGTCTCTCTTCACGTCACGTGACCGTCGCTGCGACACGAGTCTTTTGCGTTGAGCGAAGCAGGCGCCGACCCGGTTAGGAAGTGCGATCGGCTCGTAGAGCGTTTCGCCGCACCTTTCCTGCGTCATCTCGAAGAGGCTCGTCGACGTATTCGACCGACCGCGGCAACTTATATTTTGCGAGACGTTCTGCAGCGAATGTGAGCAAATCTTCAGTACTCAACACGTTCGGGTCGGCCTCAACGATCGCGTGGACAGAACTCCCTCGGTCATCATCGGGTAAGCCAATAACCACCACTGATCTCACGTCGGGGTGCTCCTGCAGTACCGACTCGACCTCTGCCGGATACACGTTTGACCCTCCGGTCAGAATCATGTCGGCGAGACGGTCGCCGAGATAGAGGTAGCCGTCTTCGTCGAACCATCCGAGATCACCAAGTGACTCCCAACCGCCATCGAGTTGCTTTGCTTCAGCACCGAGATACACGTACGTCGGGGTGTCTCGATTGGTTGGCCGCATCCACACCTCGCCTTGCTCACCTGCGGGCAATTCGTTGCCATCGGGGTCGCACACCTTGATTTCGCCTTGGTCGACGCGACCAACCGAGCCGCGATGCTCGAGCCATTCGGTGCCAGTGATGATCGTCACCGCCTGCGCTTCGGTGCCGGCGTACAACTCGACGATGCGTTCAGGGCCAAGCCAGTCAATCCAAGCCTGCTTCAGCCACTGAGGGCACGGCTCCGCAAGGTGCCAGACCACTCTCAGACTTGAAAGGTCGTAGTTGAAGCGAACCTCGTCATCGAGACGAAGGACGCGCTTCATCATCGTCGGCACCATGTAGACGACATCTGCACGGTGATCTTCAATAGCGGCGAGCGTGGCTTCGGCATCAAATCGTTCGAGTAGCACGACCGTTGAACCACAGAGCAGCGCCTGACACGCCCACACCGCAGGACCATTGTGATAGAGCGGTCCGGGCATGACGAGACAGCCGTCATGACTCATCAACATTGCCGGATCTGCATCGGTATCAACAATCGCAGGATCACCCGAAACGATGAGTTTCGGTCGCCCGGTTGAACCGCCCGATGTTGGCGCTTTCCACGCAGGAGAAGTGGCGTCGGGAAGCGGCTCATCTGAGTACTCCGCAGATGGTTCATACCCCTTCCCCAAGCACTGCACGCCCTCCGGAAGTAATGCGGCCATGTCGCTGCCAGGCTCAACGCCAACGACAACTTTCGGTGAGGCGAGTTCGACAATGGCGGCGAGTTCTCGTGGCGGCAGTTTTGCCGACACCGGTTGAGGCGTCGCGCCCAACTTCCACACGGCGACGTAGGTCACAAACCAATCGATTGAGTTTGGAAGCGCCACCGTGACAAAGTCGCCGTGACCTACTCCACGGTCGGCAAGATCCCTCGCAAGACGATTGCCGGCTCGTTCGAGTTCAGACCGAGATATTGACGTTCCGTTGCAGACGACCGCAGGTCGATCGGGCAATACGTCAGCGAGATCAGATAAACGTTGCGGAAATGAGATGAGCGGCACAGTGTCGTTGTAGCAGGCGAAAGGTTTGTCGTGCGAGTAGGAGAGCCGCCGACCGCACAATGTTGCGCTCCCTTCAACTTCGGCTCTGACACCTGCCACGGCAACAATGTCGAACATGACACCACCCCTTGCCGATCACGCCGTGGCTCAGTTGTTCGTCAATGCCCACACCGCACGCACATTTCTCGACGAACCGGTGACCGACGCGCAGATCGAAGCCCTGTACGAGATGATGAAATGGGCCCCGACGACGATGAACATCCAACCGCTTCGGCTCATCATTGCTCGCAGTGATGCCGCGCGGGCCCAAGTTCTCGAACATCTCGGAGGATCAAACCGCGAACAGGCTGAGGCAGCGCCGCTCATCACCGTGGTCTGCGCAGACACAAACTTTCATGACACGCTCTCCGAGGTCGTTCCTCACATCGCGAATGCTCGAGAGTTCTTCCTCGATGACGAACGGCGTGAAGCAACTGCTCGACACCAAACGTGGCTGCAATCTGGATACCTCGTGATGGCGATCCGTGCTCTCGGATTGGGTTGTGGGCCAATGTTGGGCTACGACGCTGCCGGTCTCGATGCGGCAATGCTGGCAGGGAGTTCACTGGTCTCCACCATGGTGATGACCGTCGGGGTACCCGACCCGGCGGGGTACGGAGAGCGCCGCCCTCGTCTCGATCTCGACCGAGTCATGTTAGAGCGGTAATCTTCGAGCGATCGGTTGACAGACGTCGGGGGGCGTCGCCGAGACCAGGGGGTTGCAACATGGGGAACTGGAATTTCGCCGATATCTGGGAGCGCGTTGCGGATCACATTCCGAATGAGGACTGTTTTATTCACGGTGACCGCCGACTCACGTGGGGTGATGTCGATCGACGAGCAGATGGAATTGCGCAGTACCTCATCGACGCAGGTCTTGAGCGCCAGCAGGCGGTAGCTCAGTATCTCTACAACGGCCCTGAATATATGGAGTCAATGTTTGCGGCCTTCAAGGCCGCCTACGTGCCAGTAAATACGAACTATCGCTACACCGCCGATGAACTGAAATATCTCTGGCATAACGCTGATGCGGGAGCGGTTGTGTTTCACGGAACGTTCAGCGATCTCATCGACACCATCCGTGGCTCGTTACCGAAGATCAAAGTGTGGCTGTGGGTTGACGATGGCAGCGGCCCGTGTCCAGATTGGGCGGTCGAATACGAAACGGTCGCCAACTCTGGGACCTCGCGCGTTGTTCCAGCCTGGGGAAGAAGCGGTGACGACCTGAACATGTTGTACACGGGCGGAACCACCGGCATGCCGAAGGGTGTGATGTGGCGACAAGATGATCTCATCGTCGTGCTCTCAGGTGCACTCGCAAACCCGATCCCCGACGATGGTGAGGTTTCAGATCTTGAATTCCCCGGACCTGGGCCCAAGTTCTGTCCGGCCTGCCCGCAAATGCACGGAACCGGAAACTTCCCGGGGCTTTCTGTGCTCACGATGGGAGGCTCCATCGTGACGCTTGAGAGTCGCAGTTTTGATGCTGCCGAACTTCTCGATGCGATCGAGAGCGAAGGTATCAATTTGATGTCAATGGTCGGTGATGCGTTCGGCAAGCCCATCTTGAAAGCCCTCGACGCGAATCCAGATAAATGGGATCTATCGAGCCTGCTGGGCATTACCTCCTCCGGTGTGATGTGGTCGGAGGAAGTGAAACAGCAGTTGTTGGAGTATCAGCCCAACATGGTGCTCATTGACGCGT